>OKSF01000500.1_pt1 | contig 37133 bp, 33 predicted proteins | sample 1606061 | NCBI WGS metagenome assembly OKSF01 (sample SAMEA3541567, study PRJEB24748) | human gut metagenome | biome: human gut; feature: human-associated habitat; material: faeces | place: China | collected 2012
GCATGTGTTAAGCACGCCGCCAGCGTTCATCCTGAGCCAGGATCAAACTCTCGTTTAAAAATCTTAATTCCGATTTGACTCGGATTTAAAATCAAAGTTCGTTCCAGGTCAAGAAAACTACTAGCTTTCTTATCCCTTTTACTGTTTTAAGGTCGACATTGTCATTCAATGTCCGTTCTGAATTTTCTCTTAAAGAATCTTCAGGGTTGTTGTCTATTATTTAATTATCAAGGATCTTTTTCTTTGTTGTCGTCTCAGCGACATCTTACTTATATTATCACATTCACAATCGCTTGTCAACAACTTTTTTATTTTTCTTTTTCTCTGTCCGCTTCGATTATCTCTGTCGTTCGAAACAGCTTAGTTAATATACCATGTCCTTTTCTAATTGTCAATATTATTTTTATTTTTTATATTATTCGCGCAATTCACACAATTCAGTTTTTTACTTTCTATCATAACTACAGTTTCAAGAATGCACTTCGAGTCATAATTTCCGATCTTACATTTTAACAAAACACTACGTCTCCAATATTGTTCTTTTGTCTACTTACTGTTATAATTGCTAGACGGAGGTTCTTTTACTTATGAAAACACAGCTTTTATCAACATTAAAAAAATATAAAAAGGATTATTTAAAACAGGACATTTTCTCTGGTATCATTATAGCCGCTGTATCTATTCCCATTTCCATGGGATATGCACAGATTGCCGGGCTTCCTCCGGCTTATGGCTTGTATGGTTCTATTCTTCCTATATTATTATTCGCAATTTTTTCTACATCAAAACAATTTATTTTTGGTGTAGATGCTGCTCCCGCTGCTCTTGCAGGCAGTGCGCTGCTTTCTCTTGGTATTGTTCCCGGATCTGAAGCTGCGTTGAATTATATACCGATTTTGGCACTTTTTACTGGTCTGTGGCTTCTTTTCTTTTACATTATAAAAGCCGATCGGATTGTAAACTTTATATCAACCCCTGTTATGGGCGGATTCATCAGTGGAATCTCTTTAACTATTATCTTCATGCAGATTCCGAAACTTATGGGAAGCTCTGCAGGATCTGGTGAAATCATCGAACTTGCAGAACATATTTATGCCGCCGGTCAGGATTTCCACGGGCTTTCTCTCGGATTAGGACTTGGTACATTACTTATTATAAGAATATGCAAAAAATGGATTCCAAAATTTCCAATTGCAATTCTTATCATGGCTGCAGGCGTAGTATCTACTGTGTATTTCCATGTTGACGCAAAGGGTGTGGCACTGCTTGATTCTGTTGGAACCGGACTTCCGCCATTTTTCGTTCCTGACTTTAGTCAGGTAGATCTGGCTCAGGCTGTTGGGCGTGGACTGATGATTTCACTGGTCGTAATGGCTGAAACTTTGCTTGCAGAAAACAATTTTGCTTTCCGCAATGGTTACAATCTGAATGACCGCCAAGAAATCTTAGCCTGTGCTGCCGGTAATGTTGCCTCTGCATTTGTAGGTTGCTGCCCGGTGAATGGAAGCATTTCCCGGACATCTATGAACGAACAATATGGCGGGCACTCTCAAGTTGTTTCCATTGCTGCAGGCATTACTATGGCAATTCTACTGTTATTTTTCACAGGCTTCATTGGATACCTGCCGATTCCGGTTCTGACCGCAATTGTGATATCCGCACTTATGGACGTTGTAGAGGTTCATTTATGTATCCGCCTCTTCCGACTAAGCAAACAGGATTTTTCCATTTTCATGGCAGCCTGTATCAGTGTATTATTTTTAGGAACAATTTACGGTGTGCTCATCGGTGTATTGCTTTCATTCTTTGCCGTTATCACAAAATCCGCGAATCCAACTCGTTCTTTTCTTGGTGTGATTCCCGGAAAAGATGGATATTATGACCTTATAAGAAATGTACATGCGTATCCTATCAAAGGTGTTGTCATGTACCAGTTTAATGAAAACCTGTTTTTCGCAAATGTAAAGATTCTTCAGGAAGATCTTGAAGATGCAGTCAGTCCAGATACGCAAGTCGTAATCATTGACGCAAGAGCAATCAACAACATCGACATTACTGCTGCAGACCGCCTTGCGGAATTATCTTCGCGTCTGACAGACCTTGGAATACATTTTTATATCACTGAACATACTGAAAAATTGAACCAGCAAATGCGTCAGTTAGGTGTTGAACATCTGATCCGCGAGGGACATGTCCGCCGGACAATACTGGCTGCCCTTCACGACGCAGATATTTACGCCCCATATGAACTGGATATCCCGGATTCCGAAAAAGAAAGCGTAAAGCTAAACCTGACATTTCTTCCTGCAGAAGATGAAGATACACTGGAGGAATTTGCATGGGCTTATGGTGATCAGGTAGTCGAGAAAATGGAACATGAAGTTCACCACATCTTAAATCATATTCACGGATTAAAGGATATTGAAGAGATTCTTGAAAACGGTCTTGTAGACCACCTTGAAAATTGGCATTCTCTTGGTGCCTTTGATGAGGACGAATTACTTCGCCGTATCGAGCTTCATCTCGATGAGTTGTCACAGGCACTGGCAGAAAACCAACCATTAGTTCTTCAGTTAATTGAAAAACGAAGACGTATTTTAAGGGACCGTGTTCTACGTGAACATCCGGAAGTCTTCGATAAGTTACAGAAACATCGTCGAAAGCTTGAAGAACGATTAGAACTTCAGCGCGCAAGCGTAGAACCTCAAGAACAAACACCTCAGCCAAATCAAACTTTTGAAAAAGAAGACGTTCCAGCGCAAGAATCTGATGTGGCACAAGATTCCGATGTGGCACAAGATTCCGATGTGGCACAAGATTCCGATGCGGCACAAGATTCTGATAATGTACAAAAAGAATATGAACTTGACGAGAATACTGCCGAACAGGAATCCAATCTTGAGCGACAATTTCTAGAATATATTCGCCGACATTAATTCAAAGATTTCCACTAAACGCATACAAAAAAGGCAACACATACACGACGCATGTGTTGTCTTTTTTTCGTTCAATATTTCTATTTTTTCTCTTTGTTACTTTCATATTCTTTCAATGCTTTTAATGCCTGACCACCCATGAGATACAGAATTCCAGTGTTAAATATGGTCATAAGACCAATTCCTACATCCCCCAGATCCCAAACAAATGTATAAGCTGCAATTCCACCAATGAACAGCATTACAAGTGCAAGTACTTTATAAGCAGTCTGCCAGAACCATTTATCACCAAAGAGATAGGATACATTACTTCTTGCGTAAAAGAGTATTCCTAAAAATGTCGAGAAACTGAATAAAAATAATGTAAGTGCTATAAAGATTACACCAAATTCTCCAAGATGATATTTCATTGCTGACTGTAGTAAATCCATTCCTGACTTTCCGGCGACTACATTTTCCGGTGCCAACAGCATGATCATTGCAGTACAGCTACAGATCACAATGGTGTCAATAAATACTCCCAGCGCCTGTGTAAGTCCTGCTTTTACCGGAAAATCACATTCTGCTGCCGCTGCCGCACATGGTGCTGATCCAGAACCCGCCTCATTTGAAAACAGACCTCTCTTTACGCCGTTCATAAGAACTGCACCAAATCCTCCAGATACAACCTGTCTGATTCCAAATGCCTCCTCAAAGATTCGACCAAATACGCTTGGAATACTTTTCATATTTATGAGAATAACAAAAATCGTAATGAAGAAATAACATACAGCCATAATCGGCACGATCAGGTCCAGAACTTTTACCGTCGCGTTTTTACGAAGGACGATCACTGCCGCAACTGCAACAAGGACAATCGTTGTATAAAGCGGTGGAATATGAAATGCATTTTCAAAAGAAGATGCAACTGAATTACTGATTACCTGGCTGATTCCACACCAGCAGATCAGACCGGAAATTGCAAACAGGACTGCAATCAAGGTGTGATTTTTCTTCTTTCCTGTCTTTTCTTCCATATAGTGATGAATATAGTAAGCCGGACCTCCACGGTATCCTCCGTAAAGTGGATCTTTTTCTTTGTGAATCTGTGCCAGCGTTGCCTCTACAAATGCTGTTGAAGAGCCAATCAGGGCTGTCACCCACATCCAAAAGACCGCTCCTGCACCTCCTGCAGAAATTGCAGCTACAACCCCGACAAGATTTCCCATGCCGACTCTCGTCGCTGTTGATACGATCAACGTCTGAAACGTGGACAGACTGTCTTTATTCTCCTTCTTTGACATCAGTGCCCGAATCATATCCGGGAACAAACGCAAAGGTAATACTTTTGTCCGCACTGAAAAATAAATCCCTGTCGGAATCAATAATATAATCAGCAATGAGATTCCCACACTATCTCCACCCGGCAATGGAACATGTATCAAATCTCCCCACAATAATGCATAAATTCTTTCAATTAACGATACAACCATTTCAGAAATATCCTTTCTGAGCTCTTTGTCACTTTAACGCTCTGCACTATCATACTATATCTCAATATATTGTGCAAATACTTTTCATGAAAAAACAATTTCCTGCAATACTCTTCCGACCGCCTGTGAAAAATCACTGATATTTCGAATCTTAATCAGATTTTGCCCAAAAATCTTTCCTGCTACTTCTCCAGAGCGCGCACTTCCCATAAAAATTCCGATCACCTGAATTCCTTTTTGTTTCAGATTCTGCACTTCTTTTGCAGTATCTTGAATCGCAAGCAGATCTGTGTATTCTTTATTTTTATAAAAAGCACCTTCTCCACTATCCTGATCATCCTGCGGGCTTGCATCTGTCAGTACGAGTAAAATTCTTTTTCTTTTTTCGCCGTTCTCCATCAAGTGTCCTGCCGCCCGAAGTGCAAGTCCATCGCGATTGTTTCCCGCCGCAACATACCGGAACAGTTCATCCTCTCTCTCTTCTTTGCAATTAGGGAAAATGTGCAATATCGTATAGCCGCGGATACTGCAATAAGAATAAATCTGTACCGGAATCTTACATTGTTTCAGACTTTTGGATAAAATATACGCCTGTGCCGCAATCTGCTCCTGCATCTGTTTTCTCGAAGAAGAGGCATCTATAAGAATATCAACAGAAAATCCGGGAATTTCTACCTCTTCTTTTCTCTTAAATACTCTTGGATCGTCCAGATAGACTGCTTTCCACACTTCCTGTGGATTTAGTTTTCCGTGAGCTGCTTTCTCTGGAAATCTCTCTTCTTGTTCCTCAAGACAAATCTTTAGCTTTTCTGTAAGTCTTCGAATGGCATTCTGATAAATCGAATAATTCTGTTCATAATGTTTTTTATTCTTCTCATATTGTCTGGCAGTCTCTGCCTGAAATTCTCTAATTTCCTTTTTTTCTCTTTTTCCTTTTATCTTGGATAATTCATTTTCACCGGTATAGATCTTATTTCTGTTTTTTTCTGTCTCCGACTCTTTCAAGCCATCCTCCCTTGCTCTTGAATTCCCTTTTGTAAATAAAAGATGACAATTTTTATGATTTCCCACACACAATTTTTGTTCTATTTTTTCCTGGTATTCTTGCGAATAGATACTCTTCCCAAAACATGCCTCTACATATCTTTTTGTTTCTTCCGGATTTCTCTGTAGCGACAACTGGAATATATAGTGTCTGCCTCGCTCCATTATTCCCGATTTCCCATCAAAAAATGTATTTTGGTCATCATAATTTCTGGCACGTACATAAGTAGCACTTACTTTTCCAAAAGACTGAAATACTCCGGATACCTTCTGCAGAAAATAATTTCCTTTCTTCTTTTCAGTCGGACGATACGCAAAATATTTCCACAGATTTTCTCTTGTCTGTTCCAGAATTTGATCCGTTGACATATCTTCTGAAAAAGAAAACGCATGTAAAATCTGCTCATCTTCCTCTTTTAACCCTGATGACTGTCCCAAAATTTCTCTGCAATGTCCGTTTCGTATCTGATCAATTCTGGAATACTCTTTATATTTCCGATAACGTCTCAGGCTTTCTCTGGCATACTCTTTCCTCAAATCCAAAAGTGCTGTCCTTTTCTTCTCTTCTTTTTGATACAATGCATTTTCCAGCCCAATCCAGAGAAGCCCTTCATATAACTCCTGGTTCTTTCCTCCTAACTGATTAAAAAATACGTCTATTTTTTCCTGATCGTACCATTTATATGCCAGTCCGATAATCAGGTTCAAATACATATCTGCTGTTCCATCCGGGGAAAAGGCAAGAAACATCGGTTCAAATTCATACTTTTCTGCTGCAGTCCATATAAAATTACGTGCTCTTTTCGCTTCTATTAATTCCTGCTCTTCCATTCCTGTCACCTTGTAAATATTTGCATATTTTATTATTTTTTGCGAAAAACATCCTTTCTTTGGATTTTTCTTGAAATCCTTGCCTGAATCGTATCCCGGATCAATGTCTGCTCATATGGATCAAACGATTTGTTCGCAATTCCCATATCTAGCGCTGTATGAATATCAAGTCCTTTTTCCATCAGATCGATTGCTCCCAAAAGGCCTCGAAGATCCAGTGCCTTAGAAGAAATCTCAGCATTTTCACATTTTTTCTGTAAATCTAAAAATAATGCTGCTAACTCTTCTGCCGCATCTTCCCGGATTGCCGGAGAGTTCTTTCTTATCAGTTTTATCAGGCTTTCTTTGGCAATCATCGGCATCTGAATGACGGCAAAACGTGACACCAATGCTTCATTCAGTTCTTTTGTGCCGGAATATCCATAATTCATGGTTGCAATAAACCGCGTTGCAGGATGAAGTTCTATTCTTTCATACCCCGGAACGTCAATGGTCCTACGAAAATCCAATGTTGCATGCAGCACTGCCATAGCTTCACTTTTTGCCATGTTAATTTCATCCAATACCGTAAAACCACCTGTTTTTGCCGCTGTATATACCGGACCAGGCCGGAAAGTCACTTCACCGCCGCGAAATGTATCCATCCCTATGAGGGAAGCAGCATCCATATTCACATGAAAAGACACATCCCATCGCGGCCGCATAAAAACTCCGGCCAGATTCTCAGCAAACAGATTCTTTCCTGTCGCCTTATGTCCGACAAGCAGAAGATTCTGCCCGCATAGAATAGCTGTAATTGCCTGCTCCCACACATCTTTCCCATAATAAAACTGCTCCAGCTTTGGAATTCTTTCCTCATAAGATTTTTCTGCCGGATAACTTTCACGAAATTTTTTTATCTCATCAATCAAATCATCTCTGATTCCAAGTTCTCGTAATTTTTCTAACAAATGCTGTCGCTTCCCTTCTGTTCTAAACTTACCATCTATACTTCTTTTAGAGATTGCCTACATCTCCTGGATGCTATAAAACTCCAAACAATTGATTGATATTTACATTGTCATCAATAATTCTGCTACTTGGCTTTTTTGCATTAGCAAGCATGGTTTCCACTCTGTTTTCCAGTGCCACATCTATAAATTTCCCCATATTAATTCCACGCAGTTCAAAGAAAAGTGCCGGATTTTCATCCAGCCGCACTCCGACGCCATATAACGCTGCTGCGACATGCTTGCACATCAATGCCCAGTCAGGACAACTACATCCGAAACTAATTTCACTTGGCTTCGGAAAAAGTCCATTTTCACCTGCAAATAATTCTTTCATGGCAACCGGGAAATTTCCCGCCAGCAATTCTTCCATACTCTCAATCTTTTCACTGCATTGTTCAATGATATTCTGACAATGTTCCTGATTGAGCGGACTGATCCGTATCTCCACCTTGTATGGGGTTTTTCGTCTCCCCTGTACTTTTGCTTCTATTTTTCCCTTCTTTATCTGAAGATCCACAACCGTTCCCGTTCGGACATAACGTTTTCCGCGTTCCAGCCTTGACTCATAATCTGCATATCTTTCCAGATTCTCACACCATGCATTTCCCCACCATGTCTTCGTAATCTTTCTGCCTTTGACTATAATCGGATGAACTTCTTTTCCTTTTTTCCGTTGCTTTTCAATACTTGCCCCGGCATTCTTTTTCAACAGTCCGCTACTTGGCTGTTCAAACTGCTGACTTTCATCCCAGTATTTTTTCATTTATTTTCCCTCTTTTTTCGTTTCATATGCTTATACAATATTTTGTTCTTTTTATTCTTCAAGCCGAAGCAAGGAGAACAGCTCTTCATTATTAAGATCTGTAATCCATTTTTCTCCACCTGATCCTATAACATTTTCAGCAAGTTCCTTTTTTGAATTAATAATTGCATCTATTTTTTCTTCAATAGTACCTTTGCTTACAAACTTATGAACCATTACATCTTTTGTCTGTCCGATACGGAACGCACGGTCGGTCGCCTGATTTTCAACTGCCGGATTCCACCAGCGGTCAAAATGTATCACATGATTTGCTTTCGTGAGATTCAGCCCTGTTCCTGCCGCCTTAACAGACAACACAATAAACGGAACATATCTTTCACCTTGAAATTTTTCAACTATTTCTGTCCTGCGTTTTACAGGTGTACCCCCATGGATCACATACCCTTTTGCATGAAAAATTCCCGTCAGATATTCTGCAAGATATTCTGTTATTTCCTTAAACTGCGTAAACACAATTACTCGCTCACGTTTCTCATAAATTGTCTCACACAATTCTTTTAACAATGCAAACTTACCGCTGTCTGCCGGGCTATAATCATCCTGTCCCAGATACTGATCCGGATGATTACAGATCTGTTTCAGTTTTGTAATTGTGCCAAGTACAATTCCTCTTCTTTCAATCCCCTCTGCTTCAAGAACACGTTTTTCCATATCCGATACAGCTTTTCGATACAATACGGTCTGTTTTCTGGATAAGGCAGCATAATCTAACATTTCCACTTTTTCCGGTAGATCAGAAATAATATTTTTGTCAGTCTTCACTCGTCTGAGCATAAACGGACTGATCATAGATTTCAATTTTGCATATTTTTCCGGATGCTCTTCTAATCCCTTGCAAAACTCATGAAATTCTTTTGAAGCCCCTAAAAGACCATGATTAAGGAAGTCAAATAATGACCAAAGGTTCGTAAGATCATTTTCAATCGGTGTACCAGTCATAGCAATCCGCATCTTACTCTTCATTTTTTTGATCTCTCTTGTCTGCTTCGTCGTTGGATTTTTTATTGCCTGCGCCTCATCAAGAATCAGACAATCCCATTCTTTTTCCTTCAATGGTTCTATTTTTGCCGCCATTGCGTATGTTGTAATTGTTAAAAATGGTAATTCCTCTTTTGCTTCTTCTGCCAGTTTTGTTGATGGCCTTCCGTGCAGGATTACACTGTTCATAGCAGGGACAAATTTATCTTTTTCTCTCTGCCAGTTTCCAATCAAAGAAGCCGGAACGATTAATAATACTTTTGCATCTTTATCTGTTTTTCTCAATTTTTCAAGATATGTCAGAACCTGAATTGTCTTTCCAAGTCCCATATCATCTGCGAGACATGCTCCAAATCCTAGCCGATTCATATAGTTCAACCAGCTATAGCCGCTTTTTTGATATGGCCGGAGTGTTGCTTTCAAAGTCTTCGGAACAGCTACACTTCGAATTCGATTCGGTTCCCTGAGATCAAGAAGCATTCTCGACATCCACGCTCCATTTGAAACTACAATTCCAACATCTGGAAGGATTTTGTCATTTCCCATTTCCAGTTGAACTGCATCTCTAAAAGATAAGCTCTCTGGAATATCCTCCATTTCTTCCAGAAGCTTTCTTAATTTTTCATGATTGACTTCAATCCATTTTCCCTTTAAAAATGCCAGTCCTTCCGTCTGTCTGAGCAACTGCTCAATCTCACTTTGTGTCAGTCTGACTCCATCTACTTCTAATGACGGCTGAAGAGAAACAAGTGCATCAAAGCCTACCATGGATGGTTTTTCTTCACCCAGTTTTACATTGACAGATAACATGGAATTTTTCTTTCTCCACCAATTAGGTATTCTGCATAAAATTCCTGTCTCTTCGATTTTCTCGATATCTTTTAAAAATGAATATGCATCATCCACTGTGAATTTCAGCGTGTGAAACATTTCTCCACTTTCCATTAATTCCGCAATCAAAGGAGAGACTTCTGCCGCGCGATTTAAACTCGATAAAAGAGTAAGGAGTTTTTCTCTGTCGTCTCTATATTCAGTCAACGCATATTGGAGCGGCATATGCTGTACGCTTCCATCTGACTGCCTGGATGCATAGGTTGCTATAAATGCAAATGGAGCATCATCATTTTTACTTTCTACAAGATGAAGGAAAATACGCTCTGGTACATGCAGGCTTTGATTTCTCTCTGCCAGATACATTGCCACTGAACCTTTATAGTTTCTGATCTGACCTTGAAAAATTGTTTCCAATTCTGAAAATCTGTTTCGTATCCACTTTTCATCAATAAATTCTGTTCCGATTGCATATGGGGTTGCATTAAGCAACCGTTCAATGCATTCCTGTGTCGGAGCTACGTTTATCTTATCCCTTGCAATTTCCAGCTCCGGAAGTCTGGTTAATTCTTTGAAAAATGCATCAGATACAAGATAAAGGAAATATCCTGAAACTGTAAGTTTTGATGGACTCTCTATATTTCCCATATCATATAAAAATTCTGCTGATTCCTCGTCTTCTGTTTCTTCTCCTGTATTTTCCGGATAGAATCCGTTTTTTGTAAAAATGTACTGTCTTTGCATATTGAAATCTCCGTTACTGTTTTTTTCCACAACATTTTTTATATTTTTTTCCACTTCCACAAGGGCATGGATCGTTTGGATATACTTTCTTCTCTTTTACAATTGGCTTCTGCACCGGCATTCTAAAATCATCATAAAGATCATTATAAATATCCGCTTTCTCAAGCGCATCGGAAAAAGCCTCCAGCTGTGACTCTATCCATTTCAGATCTTCTGCCTTTTCCAGATGTTGTGCCAATAATCTCGCCCGTTCAAAAAGCAACTCATTTTCCATCGTACAGCCAATCCCAATAACTTCTCTGCGAATAATTTTGTAGGCTTCTTCTGCTCCTTTTTCTTCCTGTACACACCAACTCCAGACGCTCAGGGCATTCTGGTTATGCGGTTCTTTTTTCAGCCAGTCTTCAAACCATTTTCTTCCCTGTTCAATTTTGCCTTCTGCGTATAACTCTTCCCCGATTGCAGATTTAAAATTGCTGCAATCATCAAAGCTGAAGTCCAGCATTTCCAAGATTCTACTACAGAATTCTACACGCTTTTCGTGCTCACCTGCATTTCCAAGTTCCATTTCAAAATCCTGCAGCCATGCATCTATCGGATATTGATAATCCTGTGATTCCATAAGTTCTGTAATTCCAATTTTATACTCTGCATTTTCAACAATCTTCTGAAAAATCCCCCAGGCTTTCCACCATAATGGAATCATTTTCTCATAATTCTGTTCATACTGAGCTTCATAGCCCTCCTGAACTAAATTGTCCCATTCGTCCCATTCTGTCAGAATTTCATGTGTATCTTCATAATCTATGCACTGCTGCACCATGTTTCGCAACGCCTGCGCATATCTTTTTTCATCATAGGGCTGATTTTCTTTCATTACATCATAAATTTCTTCTATTACAACCGCACCTATTTTTTCTTTCGCCTCACTCACAGAATATCCTGCGTCAATCAGTCTATTGTAAGATTCTCTCGTCACAGGCGGGTCATTTTCTCTTAACTGATTATCTACAACTTCCAATATCAGTTTCTTTAATCTTAAGTTTGCCATTTTTCTTTTCCTCACATTCTTTATTTTTCAACATAACTACAGACACGAAAAGACTGTATCCTTTTTGTATATTGAATTCAAGAATGCCAAGGCATTCTTGAATTTTCTTCATTTTCATGCAAATCAATATCTTCAACCAGCAATTTTCCAATTTCCATGTATGTTCTTAGAAGAGTATTATTCACTTCACTGCAACATGTGTTCTTACCTCTTGAAGTAATTTTTCGATTTTATTTATCATCCTATTATCCGCTAATTTATCCCTGCTTCCTGCTTCCTATATCATCAACTAGCAATCTCTACACTTATTATATCATTTTCCCCTGATAGTAGTTGTAAAAACTTCACATTTTTCATATTTTAGGGATACTTTGTGCTGTACATAATGCCGCCGAGGATGTCAAGTCATTGCTATAAAAAATATGCGGCTTTTTTACCATGAAAATGGCTTAAAACCGCATATTTCTCTATAGAGGACGTTATATACTTCTGGCAGTTACTCTATCACTCTCTATCATTTTGATCTCTTCAGCTGCATTCAAGACATTCAGCTGATATTCAGCAATCTCTTGTAATATTTTGAATCTTTCTCCTTTTTCTTTTCCTTCACGCAGCATCTGTGCATTATGTGATTCCAGATTGGATAGAACTGTTAATTCATTAATTGTTGCAAAATCTCTGACATTGTTTTTCTTCGCAAGTTCAGGATTTGCCTCTCTCCATGCTTTCGCCGTAAATCCAAATAATGCTACATTTAATATGTCTGCTTCTTCCGCATATGCCAGCCATTGAAGGTTTTCTCTGTAATTCATTTGAGGAAGCAAGTATCTTTTTACAGCATCCGTCTGGATCAGATAATTATTTTTACTTAAAAACCGTTTTGCATCCCATTCCTTTTGTTCAGAATTGTTTTCTTCTTCCTTTAACCGTTGAAATTCTTTTATCAGATATAGTTTAAATACCGGACTGATTGCAGATGCAAATTCAAATGCAATATCTTTGTGTGCATATGTGCCACCATATTTTCCACGCTTTACATATAATCCTATAGCATTCGTTTTATTAATCCATTCCGCAACGCTTAATACAAATGTATGTAAACCCGCTTCAGATTTAAAGTGGTCGAATTCGACCACTTTAAAATCAGGATTATAAATCATTTCCCACGTTCCTAAAAATTCTAATGTATTTCTATTTCGTAGCCAGTTTTTCACAACATCAGCGCTACGTGATTCTCCTGTTTTAGCTTTTGCAATATCCGTAATACAAATATAATCATCCAGTTCTTGTTGTGAAATTGAAATTGGTACATCTTGTACATTAATTATTCTATTCTTCATCCACTTCTTCCTTTTCTGCAAAATTTCCCATTTTTATCCTATATGCTAATAATCTAAAAACATAATCTGGCATTTTTCTTGTTCCTCTTTCCCATTCTGTTACGGTTCTGTAAGGAATTCCGAAATACTCACAAAATTCCTTTCTGTTCATTCCAGTACTTTCTCGTAATTCTTTTATTTCCATTTTTCTCCCACCATTTACACATTGTGTATGTATTATAGCATATTTTTTCATTTATTACAACATCTATCATCTTCATTTCGGAATACTCTCTGCAAGACAGAGCCGCCCATATCCCACCATTTCATTTGGATATTTTTCAATCCCCGGAAATGGTTCCGCCCCTCTTCTCAGATAAGCCTTGACCTTCTCCCCATACAGATAGCTGTCATTTCCTCTTACAATTCCCCACTCCATTAAAAGTGCCGCACTCCCCGTCACAAATGGTGTGGAAAAAGACGTTCCGCTGAATTGCATCACGCTTCCTCCAACAGATATCGTGCTCACATTTACTCCCGGCGCCACAAGATCTGGTTTGACTGCACTTGCACTTTCTCCGGTCAGTGGTCCACGCCCGGAAAAATCTGCATAGGAAAATGTCAGGCTGTCATATGCTCCTACTGTGATTGCCCGCATCGCAGTTGCCGGATTTGTAAGTGTCGTGCTGCTTACTGGTCTGAGAAATCCGGTTCCCGGATTCAATGTTCCTTCGCCTGGGATCCACATTTCATAATGTCCATCCACAATTTTTCTCGGTGTCAGAACCATTGTCCACACTCCGCTGTTTATATAGCTCCCGCGTGGGAGGAAATCCAGATAGATCTCCTGGTTTGTGCTAAATGGACTTGGCTCCCCGTAATACAAAAGTATTTCTGTTGCATCGACAGTAAATCGCTGTGTTCCAAGCTGCTCCTTGACTGGCCCGATACGTGTACCTGTAGGCGATACAATTGAAATATCTATCTGATCTACATATCTTTTCCAAATCTGAACATTTAACGATGGCTGTTTTTCCTGCACTGCCAGCTCAATCTCCTGTTCTCTATTTGCTCTGACATTTTCTGATACTCTCCCAGATGTATGCCCTGCGGTTGCCCCTTCATTTCCTGTTCCGATACAAATGCAACTCTTCCAAATATTAGAAATGTCATTAATAAATCGCTCTAATAATGACGTTCCGTCTCTGGCTCCGTATGTATTGCCAAAGCTGATATTCACAGCCACCGGCATTCGCAGCTCTTGTGCTTTGCGTATAACATAATCAATTCCCTGCATAAGCTCCGTCGTCCTTGGGAATCCCCCAGACATAGGATTTCCAAGTTTTACTACAATGAATTCGCTTTGAGGGGCAACTCCTGCATAAACACCGCCGCTTCCTCTTCCATTTCCAGCCGCAATAGCGGCTACCGCCGTTCCGTGTCCTGAAATATCACGCGTACGGATGGTTATTGCTTCCTGTGTCACTATATTTTTCGGTGTTATTACATGATAAAAATCTGGAAAAGCAGCATCTATCTCTTCCTTTGTATACTCCACTCCCATTCCATATTCTTTCGGCACGTGCTCCCCCTCCACCGCCTTTAATGACTGATCCCACAGATAACGGATTCTCGTTGTCCCGTCTTCATTCCGAAAATCAGGTAGTGTGTAATCAACCCCGGAATCTATGACTGCCACAAGTACTCCCTGTCCCGTAAGCGAAAAACGGGCGTCCTGTACCTCATTGATACAAGACACCCGTTTCCCATTTCGTACCTGGAAAAATAATCGTTTTGGTTTTTCCACATATTCTACTTCTACAATCTGCACCAGATCCGGTATCTGTGACTGACGTATATGAATAATAGCATATTCATTTAACAGCTCTGTAACTCTCTCAGAAATCTGTCGGACTATCTCCAAATTACCGGAATATTTGATAATCAACTCCCACACCTGGTCCACAGGATTATATCCTACATTCAATTCCTGAGATCGTTCACGTTCACTTTCCGTGGCATTCAATGCCTGATTCAAAAGATTTTCTAATTTCTGACTCTGCATTTCTACTCCCTTAAATGAGCTCAGGCATCAAATATGGTGCCAATTCTACCGGAATAAAATAGCCTCGATCATAATGACAACTTGGACATACAGGCGGTGCCATTTTCCCTTTTTGAATATGTCCGCAATTCATACACATCCATTCCCCTCCATCTGGATTTTCAAAATACTGATTTTTCCCAAGCAGTTCTGCAAGCAATGCAAAGCGACGTCCATGCACAGCTTCTACCTTTGCGATCATGTCAAATGCTCCTGATGCCTGATCAAAACCTTCTTCTTTTGCAATTTTAGCAAATTCCGGATAAACATCTTCAAACTCCTGCATTTCATTATGCACCGCACTTTTCAGAAGATCTGTCACATTTTCTGCAAGATTTACTGGATACCCGCCACAAATTTCAATCGTCTGCTCTGTCTGACCTCTCAATAATTCATAAAACACTTCCGCGTGTGCCCGCTCCTGATCTGCAGTGAATAAAAAAATCTGGCTAATGGAATACAGATTATCACGACTCGCCTGCTTTGCTGCAATTGTATAACGATTCCTTGCCTGACTCTCTCCTGCAAATGCCCGCATCAAATTTTCTCTTGTCTTACTTTTACTAAAATCAACAGCCATGGTACATACTCCTTTCTTACTTCTATAAGTAGTATGCTCCATGGCTGTACAATTATTCCTTCTTATTCTCTTTGCAGTTCACTTTCAAGAATACCTGTTTTTGTTAATATGTTTTGTTTTTGTGTCATTCTCATACTTTTTCCTAATTAAATCCTATAATTCTTCTTGCCACACTGTACGCAAGAGAGGATATCTTTCGTCCGGGTCTTCCCGGGATGTTCATGGTCTGTCCAAGTATTCCGTAACGGATCTTCATAAATGTCTTGAAATCCTTCTGTTTCAGATATATCCACAGTTCTTTTTTCTTCTCCAGGTTTTCTGCTTTCTTAGATCGGATACATAAAATGGAAGAAACAGTCATCATGATTGCGAGATAATTAATCATATAATTTCTCAGTTTCTTGCATTTTACATTTTTTAATTGGTACATATCAATCATTGCCTTTGTAACAAAAATCTGCTGATCCAGTCTGGATATCATAACTTTCTCATTGACAGACTGATCTTCTCTTCCAATATAATAACGATAAAAATCCACATCCAGGTAATACACTTTTCGCACAAATGGCAACGGATAATACACATAAATATTATCTACATAAAATGTATGTTTTGGAAGCTCTAACTGGCTGAGCTTAAGCATCGCTGTCCGATAAATAACAGAATGCATCAGAATGTACTGATCCAGATGGAACCGTCCGATTTCTTCCCATTTGAAAATCTTATCCTGAGGAAGCACATTACGGTAATGAATACATTTCTTATGGGTTGCCCCTACTTTCTCATAAACATAATTGGAAATGAGCATGTCCACCTCTTCATCTTCAGATTCCAGCTTCTTAAGAAATTCCAGAATCTTCCGAAGAGCCTCGGCATCTACCCAGTCATCACTGTCCACAACTTTAAAATACTTTCCGGTGGCATGTGTAAGTCCTGAATTCACAGCATCGCCGTGACCTCCATTCTCCTTATCCACCGCCTTGATGATCGTCGGATATTTTTCCTCATACTCATGTGCAATCTTAGAAGTATCATCGGAAGATCCGTCATTTACAATTATAATCTCTACATCTTCCCCGCCCACAAGAATACTCTCAATGGCGTGAGACATATATTCCTGTGAATTGTAACTTGGTATTGCAAAAGATATATATTTCATGCATCTTTCTCCTTATATCACATCTTTTTGAATTTATAGTTTCTTTCTTATTATGTCACTACTTACCCAAAGCAGAGCCTTAGGAATCTTTTTAAGTATATAGCATCTGTGCACTTTTTCCAACCAAAATTTTTATATCTTTTTTGCAATCTTCTTGTAAAAAATGCTATGATTCGATATAGTAGAGATAAAATTGATAATTTTTCAACAAAAGGAAGGTACACATATGAAAAAGAATCTGATTGTCGGACAATCCGGCGGCCCGACTGCGGTCATTAACGGAAGTCTGTATGGCGTAGTCACTGAAGCCATGAGACACACTGAGGAAATCGACGAAATATACGGTATGATTAATGGAATTGAAGGATTTTTAAACGGACATATGATGGATATGCGTTCGCTCATTGAAACGAACGAACTCTCCTTACTCCGCACAACACCCGGCTCTTACCTCGGGTCATGCCGTTACAAGCTTCCCGAAGATTTAAATGATCCTGTTTATCCATTGTTATTCAACAAGTTTACATCGCATGGTATCGGTTATTTCTTCTATATTGGGGGAAATGATTCCATGGATACTGTAAGTAAATTATCCCTATATGCCAAAAAGATCAACAGCGATATTCGCTTTATCGGTGTTCCGAAAACCATAGATAATGACCTGGTCCACACAGATCACACTCCGGGATTTGGAAGTGCTGCAAAATATGTCGCTTCCATGGTCCGCGAAGTTGCTATTGATGCAAGTGTTTATGACAACAAAAAATCTGTCACTATTGTAGAAATTATGGGGCGTCACGCCGGCTGGCTCACTGCCGCCAGTGCCCTTGCCCGCAAATATGATGGTGATAACCCACGCCTTATTTATCTGCCGGAAACTGCATTTGACCAGGAAGCATTTCTTAAAAAAGTACAGGAAATGCTGGAAACAACCCCAAACTTAGTTGTATGCATCTCTGAAGGAATTCATGACAAAAATGGAACCTTTGTCTGCGAACTTGCCGGTGATATTGGAACCGATACCTTTGGTCATAAAATGCTGACCGGATCCGGAAAATATCTGGAAAATCTTGTCAAAGAGCGAATCGGCGTAAAAGTCCGCTCCATTGAGTTAAATGTATGCCAGCGCTGCTCCAGCGAATACCTGTCAGCTACAGATTTAAATGAATCTGAAAATGCCGGAATCGTTGGTGTTCAGGCTGCATTAAAAGGAGAGACAGGCAAGATGATCACATTTATCCGAAACGGTGATCTTCCTTACGAGCTCTCCTACGAAACTGCCGATGTAAATGAAATCTGTAACATGGAAAAAGCCGTACCATCTGATTGGATCACAGAAGACGGCTGTGATGTCACAGAAGCATTTATACAGTATGCAAGACCACTGATCCAAGGAAAAGTGGTGGTACCGGAAGAAAACGGCTTACCGCTTTTTGCTTACCGAAAATAGTTTCCCTACAATGAGGCACAGAACAATCGTGATCAACATATCAGGCAGTGTATTTCCTACCGGCATATCGATATTCATCAGAATTCGATACGCAATAAATCCTATCACCCAGATAATCATATTCGGTACATGCACTGCCTGATTACTCTTATCCAGTTTCAGCAGGAAGAAGTCTGCAATCTGGATTGCAATCATCGGTGCAAATACGGAACCGATGAGATACAGAAAATCTGTAATATTATCCATCGGGTATACAATTGCTGCAATCGTTCCAAGCACAGTTACCACGATTGCCACATGTTTTCCATTCCATTTGTTCACAACGGTTTCACTGGAAATTCCTGCGGAATATGCATCCAGAAATGTTGTTGTAACTGTTGAAAATACGATGATCAGAAGTCCGGCGATTCCAAGACCTGCTTTTAGCATGATCTGTGCAATATCATACTCTCCGGTAATAATTGCTGCTCCCATTCCGATCACATACATCCAGCAGCTTACAATACCATAAGTAATTGCGCTGACTGCTGTTGCTTTTACCGGCTCTTTTGCTTCTCTTGTATAATCACTGATCAGTGGAAGCCAGGATAATGGCATGGCAACGGCAAGTTCAACTGCTGCGCCAAATGTCATGCTGTCATCCGATGGTACGCCAGCTCCGCTTCCTGTGAAGATAACTTTGCAAAGAATCAGTGTCAGGATAAATAATGCTGCCATAGCAACCGTGTTTATTTTTCCAAGATTCGTAATTCCAATAACAATCCACAGAATGATCAGCGCTCCGATGACCAGGCACCAGATCCAGCGTCCGGTATTCATGACACCATCTGCTGCCAGTGCTCCATCATAAATCATAATCGCCGTCCAGCCCACAAGCTGCAACACATTTAACACTGCAAACAGAATACTTCCCTTCTGTCCAAAACTCATTTTTACAGTTTCCATTGCACTTTTTCTGACTTTACCACCGATTACACCTGCCAGGAATAACATAAGGCAGCCGATGATATGTCCTACGATAATTGCAAGAAGTCCTTTCCCCATTCCAAGTGGTGCCAGATAAGTTCCGGTCAGAATCTCCGCAATAGAAACGCCTGCTCCAAACCAGATCAGTCCATTTTCAAATAAACCTGTTCTTTTTTCTTCCATGATGTCTTTCCCTCTTTATGCTTCTTTCTTATATTCTCCCGTAATTGCAAATCCGTGATCCATAGGTCCGTTTCCTTTTCCGAGATCCAGCATCGCAGCCAGTGCTCCGGAAATGTAATCTTTTGCACGCTCTACGGATGTGTCCATATCAAATCCTTTTGCAAGGTTCGATGCAATGGCACTGGAAAGTGTGCAGCCGGTTCCATGTGTATTCGGATTATCAATACGTTTTCCGTTGAACCAACGATAATCACCGTCACGATAAAGCAGGTCATTTGCATCATTCAACTTATGTCCGCCCTTGCAGAGAACTGCGCAGTGGTATGTATCACTGATTTTCTTTGCAGCCTCGATCATATCATCTGCTGAGTGAATCTCCATTTCCGCCAGAACTTCTGCTTCTGGAATATTCGGTGTCAGAACACTGGCAATTGGAAGAAGACGTTTCTTTAAAGTTCCGATTGCCTCATCACTGATCAGCTTCGCTCCACTTGTCGCTACCATAACCGGGTCAACGACGATATTTTTTGCTTGATACTCTTTCAGTTTATCTGCAATTTTCTCAATCAGCGCACCGGAAGATACCATTCCGATCTTCACTGCGTCCGGATAAATATCTGTAAAAATGTTATCTAATTCCTCACCCAGAAATTCCGGTGTCACTTCCATAATCCCTGTCACACCTGTTGTATTCTGTGCGGTTAACGCTGTGATTGCACTCATCGCATAAACGCCATTTGCAATCATTGTCTTAATGTCTGCCTGAATCCCTGCTCCACCGCTGGAATCACTTCCGGCAATTGTTACTGCTGTTTTCATTATTTTACCTTTCCTTTTTTACTCTATTTGAAAAATATATCTGCCTCTTTGAAGCTTTCCATATAAATGTCTGCTTCTTCGCGGATTATTTCCTGATCTTCTTTACTTTCTTCGTCATACACGCCAACCGTATGATATCCTGCCAGTTTTGCTGTCTGGATTGCATACAATGCATCTTCAAAAACATACAGTTCTTCCGGATTCCTGTCCAGATATCCTGCTGCCATATGATAGACTGCTGGGCTCTGCTTTCCGGCTCCTGCCTGCGCGCATGTAAAAATGTGTTTAAAATACTGGCGTACTCCAAGACGTGTAAATGCATGTTCCAGGTGATCTTCATCACTGGCTGTCGCTGCCACGACCGGAATCTTTCTATCTGACATTTTTTGTAGAAATTCTTTTACTCCGGCTTTTAACGGTGCCTCATAATAATAGAATTCTCTCACTACATCTTTGATCCCCTGACTGATTTCTTCTACAGATTGTTCAAGTCCATAGCGTGTTCGCATATATAATGCAGCCTCCGGGATAGACATATAATAAATCTTCTCGGCAAGTCCAGGCTCTGCTTCAATCTGCTGACTCGCAAGGTATCTCACTCCTGCGTCCTGCCAGATGGACATAGAATCCAGAACTGTCCCGTCTATGTCTAAGATAACACCACCCATATTCTGTACAGGAACTTTTCCACAACATTTCTGCTCTGATGCATTTTTCTCCACGTCAGATTTATTTTCTAACATGCTTTCACCATCTTCTCAGTGGCTGCTTTCAGCTCTTCTGTCGCTTTCTTAATATCCGGTTTTGCGAAAATAGCGCTGATAACTGCGATTCCACAAAGTCCACAGCCTGACAACTCCTGCACATTATCTTTTGTGATGCCGCCAATTGCGATAACTGGAATATCTACAGCCTCACAAATTGCTTTTACCATCTCATGGTCAACTTCTACTGCGTCATCTTTGGAACTGGTCGGAAATACAGCTCCGACTCCAAGATAGTCTGCTCCGCGCTCCTTGGCGAGAAGTGCCTGCTCCACTGTCTGTGCTGAAACTCCGACAATCTTATCTTCACCAAGCTTTGCCCGGACATCTCCTGCTTCCATATCACTTTGTCCTACATGAACTCCGTCCGCGCCAACTTCCAGTGCAAGCTCCACATCATCGTCCAGCACAAACGGTACCTGGTACTTTGCACACAATTCCTTGATTTCCTTTGCCTCCTGAAGAAAAGCATCGTGATCGAGATGTTTCTCACGAAGCTGTACAAATGTGGCTCCACCTTCCAGTGCCTTCTCAACCTGACTGTAAAGTGTCTCTGCGTTCAGCCAACTTCTGTCTGTCACTGCATAAAGCAGCAAATCTTTTTTATCGCACTTCATATTTTGCTCCTTCGTCTAACTGCTCTTTTGTCATGTTATAAATAGCATCAATAATTCTATTTCTATAGGTAGAATTACCGTCACCTTTCTGCATGTAACTCCAGCCAATCTCACCGGCAAGTCCCATCGTACAAACTGCCGCTGCTGCCGCCTCAAGCTTCTGCTCAGGATTTGCAACAAGATATGCTGTCATCAGTCCGGATAACTGGCAGCCTGTTCCTGTAATTCTTCCCATTTCCGGACGTCCATTACGGATCACGTAACATTTTCTGCCATCGCTGACAAGATCAATCGCTCCTGTAATTGCAACTATACTTCCGGATTTTTCAGAAAATGCTTTTGCAAATACAACTGCTTCGTCCAGATTTTCTTCTGTCACTGCGTCAGCTACATCAGCGTCAACACCCTTTGTAGTACCGCTTCCTGCAGCTAATGTCTTGATTTCGGAAATATTTCCACGAATTACGTCAAACTTTATTTCCTGCATCAAGTTGACAGCTGTATTCGTTCTAAGCGAACTTGCTCCTGCACCAACCGGATCAAGCAGAACCATATGACTTAATTCATTTGCCTTATGCCCTGCCGCCAACATTCCTTCAATCGTTCTTACATTCAGCGTTCCAATATTGATGTTCAGACCTCCGCAAATTGCAGTGATATCCTGCACGTCCTGCGGCTCATCTGACATGATTGGGCTTGCACCACACGCAAGAATCACATTTGCTACATCATTGACCGTAACATAATTCGTAATATTATGGACAAGCGGTCCTTTTTCTCTAACGTTCTGTAAACATGTACCTAGCATAATTCTCTCTCCTTTTTGTGTTGTGAACATTCGCTGATTTTTATATTGCTAACACAAATAGCAGATATACCTAATAAAAGATATACCTGCTAACATTTACGCATCTCTTTCCCTACGTTGGCATTATCCAAATCAGGTTGCAGGTCAGGGCATTCATCCCAATCTCAGCCTGCTTGATACGCAAGCCCCCTGTTGTTCGTTATTCATTTCATATATATTATACATAATAGACAAAATTTTACAAGTTTATTAATTATAATATACTTTGCTCTTATAATATATTATAATTATTACGTTACCGCCTCTGATGCCTATGGTCTTGATTCTCCCATGCCGGAATTGAATGACAAACCCCCGAAAGTGTACGAGACTTCCGGGGGTTTGTCACAATAAATGACCTTCTTATTTCTTTTCTGCCTACTGGCATTATAGCATATGTAAATTCCCTTTGCAATATTCTCAAAAATATTTTTTCACTTTTACTAATATTTTCTTAACGTATCATGACTGTCATCGGTAGTCTTATCAATCCCCTTTACTACTACATAATATCCGTCGTCTCCTGCCGGTATTTTCACGCGGTCACCGACTTTATGTCCAAGTACTGCTTTTCCAAGCGGTGACTCGATGCTGATCAGTCCTGCCAGGGAATTTCCTCGGACACTTGTCACAATCCGGTATGTCTCCACTTCTTCATCATCTTCAAAATAAAGATCCACGGTATTATTAATTCCTATCTCGTCTTCTTTTGAATCATCAGACACAATGTTGGCAGTTTTTAACATTCTCTCTAGATAACGGATACGGCTTTCGTTGCGGTTCTTATCCTGCTTCGCTGCTTTATACTCAAAGTTCTCGCTCAAGTCTCCCTGTGCTCTTGCCTCTTTTACTGCTTCCAGCTCTTTTTTACGGACAACAATCTTTCGGTACTCAATTTCTTCCTTTATTTTCTTTACATCACTTTCTGTCAGTTGTTCTCCCATATGATACAGTCCCTTCTATATTAATTGATAATGTTTCATTGCTTTTTCAATTCCGTCATTCATCACACTGTCCGTCACATATTCTGTATATGGATCCAATACAGAATCATGCTCTTTCATCGCTACTGTATGTGTGGCGTATTCGAACATCGCCAGATCATTGCTGCTATCTCCAAATACATATATCTGATCCATGTCATAGCCAAGATATTTCCTCATATACTCAATCCCGGTCGCTTTTGTATATTGCTTTTGAATACACTCATAACTTCCATGTCTCCGATCGATGACTGCCAGATCGTCACGGACTTCCTCTATGAATTTTACTACATCACTTGTCTGATCAGAAAGTAAGAACATTTTATCATAAATGAATCCGCCATCCTCTATATATTTCTTACAGCCTAATCCCCAGGCTTTTCCCATGCGCTGTCTAATATCTTCAATTTCCGGAAAACGGGAACTATTTTGGGGGAAATATAGATCGTCACTGGCTTCCAGAACTCCTTCCATACGACACTCCTGAATCACCTGTATGTAACGTCTGCATTGCTCCTTGGTCAGTGTCCTGTGCATCAGCACATTTCCCTGATAAATGATTTCCGTTCCACACCCACACACATATCCGTCTACCGGTATGTGCTTCATAGAATCCAATGTATTACAAGATGTACGACCTGTATTGATAAACACAAGATGTCCGTTTTCTCTCGCCTGCTTCAATGCACGAAGTGTACTTTCCGGCACTATCTTCGTCTGTTCGTCAATCAATGTACCATCTACATCAAAAAATAATGCTGCTTTATTCATTCTGTCTCTCCTCTATATCTAGTTCAAGTCGAACATCCGTGAGACTTGGCGCATGATTCTGGTCAGCAAAGCTGACATATTCCTATCAGAATCACTGCGCATCCTCGCGGAGCGTTTGTCTCAGTCGGAGACCTAACTCCCACTGAAACAAATTTACTACTACTCACCACCTGAAGTGGGAGTCTTCTCGACTGAGATAAAAAGCTGGATTACTGTGATGTATTTCCGTTTTTATCTCGCAATTCCAAAATACTGATCCACGCCATTGGCAATCCCGGTTACGATCTGCCACTGATATTCGTCTGTCGCCATCTTCTGATCTTCCGTCGGATTACTCATATATCCCATCTCCACAATGGTCGTCGGAACCTGTGCCCAGTTGATTCCACTCATGGTATCTGTCTCCCAGACACGCTCTCTTTTTGCTCCGGTCGCTGCTACCATCTGATCTAAAATATCTGTAGAAAGTGCCTGACTTTGGGAATATAGATTTCCATTATATGGATTGGAAGCCGTCTGACAGATCGTCATCATGCCATTGGCACTGCTGCTATCTGAACCATTGGCATGAACACGGATAAATGCATCGGCATTGGCATTGTTTGCAATCTGTGCACGCTCTGCATTCGATACATTTACGTCGTTCGTCTCTCGTATCATCAAAACATCATACCCACGGTTCATCAATTCTTCTTTCAGCTTCATAGAAACAGCCAATGTCAGTTCATATTCCTGAAGCCCTGATGTCTTGCCACTTGTCCCGGAAGCCACCTTTGCTTTCATTTCAGAAGAACCTGGACCGACCGGTTCTTTCTCGCTATTCCCCTTTGCCTGATGTCCTGCATCAATCGCAATCAAATGCCCATTTTTCTGCGGCTGTTGTTCATTCGCCTCTTCTGCCTGTAATTGTCCGTCTGGCTGTGAAGCCTGTTCCTGCATATCTGTCTGTTCCTCTTGTATATTGTCTTCTTTTTTATCTTCTATATTTAATACCAGTTTGTCTGGATCTTTTTCCTTTGTCTTCGTTTCTTTTTCTGTTGTCCCACAGCCTGTAAGTACCATAAGCACTACAAGTCCCAGTAACAATACTCTTTTTTTCATATTCCACCTCCGTAAGTACTATTCTACCATAACTTTATTATTTCTTAAGTGGTTTTTTATAAATTTTCGATTTGTTTAAGAGTTTCAACATACTTTCGTCACATTTTCCTCTTATACTAAATGATAGATAGTTGAGAAAGACATCAGCTATCACCCCCTCATAGAAGTGCGAAAAGCACTTACTCTCATTCCTTTATATAACTATAACAGCACACGAAGCCTCGCCGGGAACGCACCCGCGGGGCTTCGCTGTGTCTAGAACACTCCTTTCATATCTACTCTTTTCAAATTTCCGTAAACCATGTACAATAAGAATAACGGTATTATCATTCATTGAGAGATTTACCAATTCAAGAATGCCTCGGCATTCTTGCTGCGAGGTGGGAGTCATCTCCCGGCTGATATACAACTGTTAAAGGAGTGCCTATTATGTCTGGGGAACGTAAAAACACTATAACAAAATCTGCAACTGCTAATACAACAACGAAAAAAGGGCTATCACAGGGACAGGCCGATATTCTGATTGCCATCGTAGCCATGACCTGGGGCTGTTCATATCTTCTGATGAAAATCGGGCTGACAGGAATGCCGCCATTCTCCATTATAGCACTGCGTTTTTGCATTGCATTTATTACCGTTGCGCTGGTTTTCTTGCCGAAAATGAAGCTGATGAACCTGCGCACTCTTGGATATGGAAGTATTCTCGGACTGCTTCTGTTTGGTGTGTTTGCTTTTCTTGTTCCGGGAATGAAATACACGACCGCTTCCAATGCTGGATTCCTGGTTGGTATTGTGTCTGTATTCGTACCGGTAGTACACAGTTTTTTAAAACACAAACTGCCATCCAAACGTACAACTCTTGGAGTCCTTTTGGCTTTACTTGGAATCTGCCTGCTTACATTTCTCTCCACCTTTACAATTAATCTTGGAGATATTTTATGTATCCTCAGTGCATTTTCCTACACCATCCAGATTATTCTGATGGATCATTTTACAAAAGAAACTGACAGCTTTCTTCTTGGAATCTGGCAACTTGGATTTACCGGTCTGTATGGTGTGATCTTTACATTTTTATTTGAGACTCCCTCACTTCCAGGCAGTGGCGCGCAGTGGGGCGCAATTCTTGGTCTGGCGATCATCTGCAGTGCTTTTGGATTTATCGTTCAGCCAGTTGCTCAAGAATACACATCTCCGGAACATACCAGCATGCTTTTCGCACTGGAACCAGTATTTTCTATGATTTTTGCCTATATTTTTCTCCATGAGAAATTATCTCTGCAAGGAGCAATTGGGGCATTTCTGATTATGGTCGGTGTCGTGATTGCTGCAAGCACCCATGAAGCGTGATTACTCCCTCTTTTCCCGGAAATTTGTTTTATTTTCCTATTCAAGAATGCCTCGGCATTCGGTTTAATGTGCAAAAAATGAGATTACAACTAATCTCCAACGTTGCACTTCTTGATTATTTATAGTATAATTCTAAGTATACTTATTATTGTACTTAAAAGAAAAAATTTGATCATGGAGGTCATTATGAATAAAAATCAAAAAGACGGCAATTTTGAAGAAAACCTTGGCTCCCGCGTGAAGAAATTACGCCAGGAGATGAATCTGACACAGGCAGAGGTCGCAGATGCCCTGCACGTAACACCAGGATATATCAGCAACGTAGAGAACAATCGTACAGCAATGTCTCTTCGTATCCTGATCTACTATGCAAAGCTTATGAATACAACACTGGATTCTCTTGTTGGTTCTCTGGAGCCTGCTTATAAAGAGAACGCTCTGGACAATGAAGTTATGCATCTTGTAGCTCAGATGAATGATCTGGAAAAACAGAAATTAATCAATACATTAAGAATCTGGATTTAATTTATACTTATTGATTTTATAAGATGCCAGCAATCTGTGTTTTTATCACGCAGATTAACCTGGCATCTTTTTTATTGCAATAAGATAAATAATATATAAAACCAACCGGGTATTCTTCATGAATTAAGTTATTTTCGTGATAGCTGCGAGCATAGTCTGTGTGATTATACACTGTTTGAACCGATTTATCGGTGAGTTTGTATAATCTCACAGAAATAAGCGGCGCAGCAGTTATAGAAAATAAGCTCATCATGAAGAATACCCGGCTGGTCTTTTTATAAATTTATTTCATTGCTTCTTTAATTGCACTTAACAGTTCATCATATGTTTCATATGCCGGGATCTGTGGATAGTCTGCTTTAATCTTATCGGTACTTCTGAATAAAAATCCAGCTTTACTAGCCTGAATCATGCCAAGGTCATTATAAGAATCTCCACTTGCGATTGTGTCAAATCCGATAGACTGCAGTGCTTTGACTGTACTGAGTTTCGACTGTTCTACACGCATCTTGAATCCGGTAATCTCTCCATCTTCCGCAACCTCCAGTGTGTTACAGAACAATGTAGGCCATCCTAATTTCTCCATCAGTGGTGTTGCAAACTGTGTAAATGTATCACTGATAAGAATCACCTGACTAAATGTACGGAGCTCATCTAAAAACTCTTTTGCTCCCGGAAGCGGATCAATCTTGGCGATCGTCTCTTGAATTTCCTTCAATCCAAGACCATGCTCCTTTAAAATACCAAGACGCCATTTCATAAGTTTGTCATAATCAGGCTCATCTCTTGTTGTCTTCTTAAGTTCCGGAATATTACTTGCCTTGGCAAAAGCAATCCAAATTTCCGGTACTAATACTCCTTCTACGTCTAAACATGTGATATCCATCATTCTTTCCTCCTCTTTATATGTCATAAGATGATGTTGAGTACAAAAGCCTTCCATTATATTTTTTTACTCTACACCTTGTGATACCTTGAAATCGCACGAAGCACCTTCTCCATCTCAAATGGCTTCGCCAGATGCTCATTCATACCGGCATTTTTTGCTTTCTGAATATCGTCAGCAAATGTATTTGCTGAAATTGCAATAATCGGTACAGTTGCACCCCGTGGGTGAGTGCATGTACGGATTCTTCTGGTCGCTTCAAGACCGTCCATGACCGGCATCATAATATCCATCAGAATCAGGTCAATCTCCTGTTCCCCTGATTGTTCAAAGATATCCAGTGCCTCCTGTCCATTTTTTGCAGCTGTTACCTGTACTCCTGATTCTTCCAGAAGATACCGGGCAATTTCCAGATTCAGCTCATTGTCTTCGACAAGCAATACGTGCATACCTTCCACATTGGGCATCTCCGCCTCTGACTGTACACTTACATTTTCAAAACCCCTGTCAATTGCAAATGGAAGGACTAATATAAATGTACTTCCTACATCCTTTTTACTCTTTATCTTAATCGTGCCACCCAAAGTATCCACTAGCTTCTTTGAAATTGCCATACCAAGACCGGTTCCTCGGTAAACGGTACGAGCTCCTGTATCTTCCTGTGTAAATGTTTCAAAAATATGTTTCTGAAATTCTTCACTCATGCCAATTCCAGTATCCGAGACAGAGAATCGATACACTACATCATCTTCTGTCCGTGATACCATATCTACACGAAGCGTGATCTTACCATGGATTTTATTATATTTTACTGCATTACTAAGGATATTTGCAAATATCTGACGGAAATGCATCGGACTTCCCACTACATGTGGACATTCAATTTCTGACACTCCGATCTTTTCCAGCTCCAGTCCCATTTTCTCTGCCTGGGATTCCAGATCTGTCCAACAGCCTCTAAGTACTTCCCGGATATCAAATGGCTTATGTTCTACTTCCAGTCCGCTTGTCTCCAATCTGTTCATATCCAGCACATCGTTTACAAGCTGCAAAAGATTACCTGCTGTCACTTTCATTTTTTCATGGCATTCTTTCAATCTTTCTGGAGCATCCCAGTTTTTCTCTTCAATATCCAGCATACCCATGATGCCATTGATCGGAGTCCGGATATCATGGGACATTTTCCGAAGGAATTCTGCCTTGGCATCATTAGCAATTCTTGCCTCTTTCAATGCCTTAACCAACTCTTGCTGATAAGCCAGCTCTTTCTGCTTATAATCATCAATAATCTGCGTCACATACAACACTTCTGTTACGGATTCTGTCGGAACTTTCTCCTGCGCGATAAATAATGCACATCTCCAGGTTCCCTGCTTATTCGGATATTCCCGGCTGACAAAGTTCTTCTCTTTTAACCGTTCCCCCAGCGTTGACAAGTCAAAGAACTTTCGCATTTCTTCCTGATAATCTTCATGAATCTGAAATGTACAAAATTCCATCAGCTTTTCAGATGCAATTCCTCTGTCATTTGCAATTTTGTACATTTTATTTGGTTCAGAAATCTGCTCCATATAATCTGTGTTCAGATTTATATTGTAGATTGCATAATAAATCTCACTTGTTGCAGCTTTTAGACTTCGAAATCGCATTTCCCGCTCGATGTTCTTAGTAATATCCTGATGATAACCACGTATGCAGACTCCGATTCTCTCATAATCTTTCGGCCGCACTCCTCCACATCGGATCCAGATTTTTCCACGAGTCGGATGGTGCCACGGATAAATGACGTCAGCATATCCTTTTTCCAAAGTTTCTTTCACACAGTTGTCCACTTTTTCCGTATATTCCGATGGAATATTGTCTCTCCATATACGGTAACATTCCTCACTTGTGGTACCTTTCGTCAGCCCCAGAAGCTCACGCATATTTGCATCGGCCTCCATCACCGGTTCTTTTCCCTCTTGCCTGATAATCGACCAGATACCAATCTGTGCTCCGCAAAAGATTTCTTCTATATTCCTGCGGTATTTCTGCCTGGACTTGATAGATGCCATCTCAAGCTTTGTACATTCTTTCTTATAAGCATCAACTACTACTCCGATATGATAGCCCAACAGGGAAAGCAGCCTTCGGATCAGTCTGGATTTCTTCATATCCGGATTATCCACGCCCACAAACCCCATTAATTTTCCGTGGATAGAAATGGGAAAGGCAATCAGCGTCTGAACATTCTGGAACTTTAAAAGTCCGTATTCCTGGGGCATCTCCGCTTTGATATCCTCCAGTTCCTCCATCAGGATATTTTCCCCCTGCAGGAACAGATGTATCCAGTTTGGCATACTCTCGAAAGGAATTCCTTTCAGATTATCAATCTGTGGTGTCACCCCTTCTTTGCACCATTCATATGTATTGGTTGTTGTATAGTCTTCATTAATTTCAAATACATAGGCACGGTCTGCGCATGTATACTCACCGACTTCACGTAACACGGTATTGATTCCATCGTCGATCAGCTCTGTACTGCTAAGACTTGTAATCTGCTCAATCATAAATCGTTCCGCTTCCAGTTCTGCGCTTAACTTTCCATTTTCATACAATAATTCCGCTATTGTATGGTTCTCTGTCAGACTCATAAGGCCACCTCTCTTCATATCTGGTTATCTGTTTTTGTCTGCACGTGGTCTTTCTTTTCTCATAGGCCGTATTCTCTCTTACTTTTATGAATCGGTAAGCTCTTCCAGCATCTGTCGTACTGTCTTTCCATTTCCCGGGTGCCGTTTGTATGGTGCGATTTCCTCCAAAGGCTCCAGTACAAAAGAACGTTTATGCATTTCAACATGGGGAATGCATAAGTCATCCTCCTGACTGATCAGATCGTCATAGAAAATGATATCCAGATCCAACGTTCTTGGTCCCCAGTGAATGATCCGCTCTCTTCCGGCTTCCTTTTCAATCCGGTTCAGTTCTCTAAGGAGTTCCTTCGGATAATAAAGAGTTTTCATTCTCAGACAGCCATTCAGAAAATCCGGCTGGTCTGTCACACCGTACGGTGGGGTTGTAATAAATCCGGAGACTTTTTCCACTTTGCTTGCAGGAAGCGCGTCAATTGCTGACACTGCATCGTCCAGGATTTGTCTGCTGTCTCCCATGTTAGATCCGAGGGCAATGTAAGCCGTGTGCCAGCTTCTTGTGATTCTAACGCTGACCGTTTTAAGCGGAAGTCCTACTGGTGCCCATGGTTTCTGAATCTCCAGTGTTACTTTTTCAAGCCCGTCAAACTTCTGAAGCATATCTTCTACCAGTTCTTCGGCCACGCGCTCCAGTAATTTGTATGTATGTGATTTTACAAATTCTGTAATAAATGCACTGACTTCTCCGTAATGGATCGATGCCGTCAGCTCATCGGTCTTTCCTGCTTTTCTTGTGTCTGTATAAAGTGTTGCGGACACGATGAACTTCTGTCCCAGTACATTTTCTTCTGGAAATACGCCGTGATTTGCGAATATTTCCAGACCTTCAATTTTAATCTGATCTAATTCCATCCTCTATACCTCATGGTCACGCATAAGCGCTTTTGTCATCTGAATGGCTCTCTTATTCTTCTTTACATCATGGACACGCACAAATGCACTGCCTTTTTGAACACCGTATACCGTCGTCACGAGTGTTCCTTCTTCCCGCTGATCGACTGGCAGATCCAGTGTCAGACCAATGACGGATTTTCTGGAAGTTCCAAGAAGGATTGGGTAATTGAGCTTCTGCATGATTTCTAATTTGTCAATAATCTCCAGATTCATCTCGTAAGTCTTTCCGAATCCAACTCCCGGATCCAGAATAATCTTATCATCTGCAATCCCTGCCGCCTTTGCCAGACGTATACACTCCCGCATATCCTCCATAAAATCATCCAGGAAATTGCTATATTCTGTATTGTCACGGTTGTGCATCAGGCAGCAGGCAACGTTATATTTTGCAATGACATCTGCAATCTTCTTGTCGTATTTCAATCCCCAGATGTCATTCACAAGATCTGCTCCTGCCTGAACTGCTGCTTCCGCCACCTTACTTTTATAAGTATCAATGGAAATTGGCACATCAAACTCTTTTTTCAGTTTCTCAATGATCGGAGTCACTCTTGCAATTTCTTCCTCATCCGTGATCATTATATGTCCCGGTCTTGTAGACTCGCCTCCTACATCAATGATGTCTGCGCCGTCCTCGACCATCTGTCTTGCATGCTCCATTGCCTGATCCATGCCATTATATTTTCCACCATCAGAAAAGGAATCCGGTGTTACATTCAAGATTCCCATAACATAAGTTTCATGCTCTACGTCAAATTTCTTTCCGCCAATAATCATATCTTTATCTCCATATTCTTCTCTTCTTCGCTCCAATTGCACTGCTCTTTTACCGGACACGCAAAACAATTTCTGGAACGCTTGTCACACTCATAAAAAAGTCTTGCCACCTCCGACATGCCGTTACATTTTCTGCGATGTCCGCGCACAGCTTCTAATATCCATGCCCGTTCCGTCTCTGAAAATGCATCCTTTTCCGAAAGTGTATCTAAAATCTCGCCTGCGATCTTCTCACCTGCAATTTCGTGAGGAATCTTGTCCGTGTACTGCAAAGCTTTTCCAATGTCATGTAAAATTGCTGCTGTGTAAATTAACTCCTTATCAATGTCAAGACCTGCTTCCAGATTCTTAATATACGCAATCCGCGCTACATCCAAAAGGTGTGTGATCTGGTGACAACAAAATTCACGGTCATGCTCCATTTTTTCATTTTCCCGGTAATACTTCTGATAAAGTGGATGATTCCAGACTGCATTGAGGCGCGGCATCTCTATATACTTTTCCATCAGCATCGCTATCTCTCCAACATGCGGAAAAATCGTTCTTCCAGTGCCGGGTCTGTCTCAAAGACTCCACGTCTTGCCAGCGTCACTGTCTGGCTTCCCGGCTTCTTGATTCCGCGCATAGTCATGCACATATGCTCCGCCTCGATCATCACAATTGCGCCTTTTGCCTGCATATGCTCCATCAGCGCATCGGCAATCTGTCCCGTCAACTGCTCCTGAAGCTGCAGTCTTCTTGCAAATACTTCTACTGTTCTTGCAAGCTTGCTCAGTCCTACGACTTTTCCATCCGGGATATATCCGATATGTACTTTTCCGTAAAATGGCAGCAGGTGGTGTTCGCATGTGGAGTAAAATGTAATATCTTTTTCCACAACCATCTCACTGCTGTCTACTGTAAATGTCCTGGACAAATGTGTTGCTGCATCTTCTTCCATGCCGCCGTATATCTCTTCATACATTCTTGCGATCCGGTCCGGAGTGTCAATAAGCCCCTCCCGGTTCACATCTTCACCTATTCCTTCTAATAAAAGCCGAACTGCCTGTTCTACTTTTTCATGATCTATCATTTTTATTCGCTCTTTTCTATTTTTCTATTTTCTTCCACAATCCGCTTCACTTCTCCCAGATAAGAAAGTGAACCACATGCGATGATTACCTGATTATTCATTCCGGCACCACATGCTGCTGTCGCTGATTCCACCGCCGACTGAATACTGTCTTTTGCTTCTGCTTCTTCGCAATATTTTCTGGCACAGTCCGCAAGTTTCCCGGCACTTAAGCTTCTGGCTTTGTTCGGAAGTTCTACAGTGTAAACCTTCTTTGCCAGCGGGCACAGAATACTTGTAATCTTTTCATACTCCTTATCCTGAAATACTCCCATAATAAGCTGGATTTTCTTTCCTTTAAAGTATCGCTCAATGGATGTTCTCAGTTTGATCGCAGCATCCTCATTATGCGCTCCGTCTATGATAAAAACCGGATTCTTTCTAAGGCAGGTAAATCTGCCTTCCCACACGGTTTTTGCAAGCCCGTCCCGCACTGCTTCGTCCGGAATCTCATATCCAAGCGTTCTTAACTGCTTTACAATCTCAAGCGCTGTGGCAAGATTCTCTCTCTGGCACTGCCCCGCAAGATTTGAATGCATCTTTTCAAACTCTTTATAAGAAAATGTGATTCCATCGTAACTGTCCGTCAGAATTTTCATTTTCTTTGGCTCCGCCTCTACATAAGAGCAGTTCTTCTCTTCTGCTTTTTTCTTCAGGACATTTCTCACAACGTCTGTCTGTCTCGCGGATACTACCGCACAACCAGGTTTGATAATGCCCGACTTCGTCCGGGCAATCTCCTCCAGCGTATCTCCAATCACACCAAGATGATCGACGCTGATGGTTGCAAATGCTGCACAGATGGTATTCTTCACAATATTCGTCGCGTCCGTCTCACCGCCAAGTCCGGTCTCAAGTACGACCATGTCGCAATGCATTTTCCGAAAATACAAAAAAGCCATTGCCGTCTCTGCTTCAAATAACGTCGGGATAGGTTCTCCCTTTGCTTTCAGACTGGCAATCGCTTTCTTTATCTTCTCTACACTCTGTGCAAAATCCGATTCCGAGATCCATGTCCCGTCCACCTGGATCTTCTCCAGATAAGACATAACGGTCGGAGAAACATATCGCCCGGTTCTGCAGCCAGCCTCACTTAATATAGTCGAAGTGTACGCAAGCACAGAGCCCTTGCCATTCGTTCCTGCAATATGTATGAACTTAAGATCGTCCTGTGGATCACCAAGCTCATGCAACAGACCTCGAATCGTATCTAAGCCAAGTACACTTCCGTATTTCGACATCTCGTCCAAATATACCCTTGCTTCTTTATAGGTCACGTTTTTTGTTCCCTTCTTTTTTATAAAATTTACTATGATATTTACATATTAGACTTATCATACCACTGTAAGCGCCTGATAACAAGCGAATCTTTTCGAAAAAATATACCATAACTTTTTCCATTTGTAATGGTATATTTCATCACCTCAAGATTCCTGAATATCGAATCAGTGTAAGAATCACCTGCACTGCAAAAATTGCCGGAATCCCGTATCGGAATTCATTCTTCCTCGTCTTATGGTGGAATACATGCATTCCGATCCATGCTCCCACAGAACCACCGATACAGGCAAACCCAAGAAGAGTCTTCTCGCTAGTTCGCCACTCGTCATTCTTCGCTTTCCATTTGTCCTGGCCAAATGCCAGGAATGTAATAATATTAATAACACAAAGATAAATGATAAAATTTTTGTTCATGTTTTTTATAAAAAGACGAAATTCCAAAATTCCGCCCTCTTTTACCTCTCGTAATTCTTATCTGTTTTTATTATTTTACCACATGTTCCGTAATCTTTTCAAACAAGATTTCACCATCTCATGGCTTCTAACGACTTGAAAATGTGTTCTGCTTTTATTAGAAAGAATCAGACACTAAAAACTCGGAAAGATGTACAATCTTAATTCCATTTTCAATTCCCTTATCCATCTCATTTAAAGTTACCACATATTTCGGATAATGATCTCGGATCGCCATCAAATTCCCCACTTCTCTGTCTGAATTCTGTGGAATCTGCACACACACTTGAATATATTTTTTTTCTTCTCTTCGGATCGCCACAAAATCAATTTCTTTCGTATCATTTTTTCCTACAAATACTTCATATCCGCGTCGTTTTAATTCAAGAAAAACAAGATTTTCCATTACCCCATCTAACATTTTTCGATTGTAACCAAGAAGCGAATACTTCAAAGAAACATCGGAAAGATAATACTTTTCCTGAGTTTTTAAGATATTTTTCCCTTGTAAGTCATAACGGGCACACGGATATATAATAAATGCCTGTTCCAGCCAGCGTAAATAATTGTAAACGCTTTCTACAGAAATTTTCCGATGCTCACTTTTCAAAAAATTGGAAATCGAGTTTGCTGAAAATGTTTTTCCTACATTTTCAATAATATATTTTACTACTCTGTCAAATAGATCCTGTTTGTTGATCCGATGGCGTTTCACAATATCGCGGGAAACCACCGTGTAATAAATTCCATTTACTATCTGATACGCCTGCTGCGATTCATATTCTCCAAGTGCAATGATCGGAAATCCTCCAAAGCGAATATACTCTTCCAGCAGCTCTGTTTTTGACTTATCACTTTCTTTTTTAAATTCCAGATACTCTTTATAAGATAAGGTAAAAACCGGAATTTGTATATAACGTCCAGTCAGATAGGTCGAAATCTCACTTGACATTAACTTGGAATTAGAACCGGTTATATAAATATCTGCCTTTCCGGCTTCGAATAAATTATTAATTGCCTTCTCCCAGCCTGGTACTTCTTGTATTTCATCTAACAGAAGATAACAGTGTTCCTTCACACCTATATCTTCTGCCAATTCATCATACATCTGCTTTGCAGTTATACTCTCCGGTATATCCATATCCGTATACCGTTTCTCTATAATATGATCTTGTGAGACACCCTCTCTTATAAGTTCTTCTTTAAACATTTGAAAAATTGTAGATTTTCCACAACGCCGCACACCTGTCAGTATTTTTACAAGAGGTTTATCTTTAAACGCTTTTAATGCATCCATATAATCTGGTCTGTAGATCATAGAACGCCTCCTTTTTCCATGTTTAATGTTTCTATATTATATATTACCTAAATTCCATTATGTATTCAACAGTTTTTAAGGTTAAACCTTAAAAACTATATTATTTGCCATATTTTTTCAGGTGATATAAAAATTAATTTAATACATATGTGGTTATAAAATTCCCCCTCCCAGATGTATTATACCTGAGAGGGGGATAAAATATCTCGGATATCTGTACCGATATGCCCTTTTGTTATTTATTTTTTCTTCTTATAACCGTCACACTGATTACAACTGCCGCTGCAATTGCTGCCAGCACATAAAGCATCGGTCTTGCTTCATCTCCTGTGACTGCTGCCATCCGGTTCTTCAGCTTATTCATCGGAGTTTTCTTGCCCGAGTCCTGTCCGTTTCCACCGCCCGGTGTTCCTTTATCCTTATCTTTGCCCGGGTCTTTGCTTTCGCCGCCGCTGGTATCTTCTGCTGTCTCAATGACCAGTGTCA
>OKSF01000501.1_pt1 | contig 37128 bp, 37 predicted proteins | sample 1606061 | NCBI WGS metagenome assembly OKSF01 (sample SAMEA3541567, study PRJEB24748) | human gut metagenome | biome: human gut; feature: human-associated habitat; material: faeces | place: China | collected 2012
GTCAAGTCCGTATCTAAGCAAGTTGGTGTTCTGGTTAGCGCAAGCTAACGAGCCACCAAGCCCCAGAATTTATTCTGGGGTAGTTGACATATAATTGATTACCACGTTACCCATGTTAGCTCTACCCTTTAAAACCAAGGTTGGGCCGCCTCCATTGCTCTTGCCTTTTACAATAACATTGCCTAAGCTAACGCTCAATTGATTCTCTAGCTCTCATGATAGTGGAATATAGAGATTAACATTGCCCATTGAAGCTGTTAAATTCAAAATTACTGTATCTCCTGCCGCCTTCGCATCATCGAGATAAATATTAGCATTACCAAATGACGCATCTAGCGTAATTGATTGCAAATGTTGGGAGTGAATGTAACGCGAAGAATCGCCAGCTATTTTTTGATTAATAACGATGTTGTCGCCATCTTCAATGATATCTTGATGGCTGACGCGATGTTTTGGTTGGGCGTTTGCTTCTGCATCCCCATCGCCGCTACTCCAATCAAATGATTTTTGGATGGTTATCGTTGGTTTAACGCTTCTTTTAAAGAGTAAACTCAAGCCAATTGAAACCAGTAAAGCGATAAATAGGATCATCCAAGCTGATAAAAGCTTTTTAATTCCTAGCGGTCCGGCATAAGTAATTACCAAAAAGGCAATTGAGAAAACTGAAACATAGATACTGCGATCAAGCAAGCCTTTGATTAAGCAAGCCACAAAAATGACGGTCAAAATAATCATCCAAAAGCCTATTTTAAAACTTAATAGTCCCAATTGACTCACAACTAGGAGTACAGCTGCAGCTAGCAATCCCACACCCCATAAAATTCTGCTAAAATTATTTTTCATAATTAAGACCTTCTTTCATCTAAGCGCATACGCAATTCTTTATAATATCGACGGGATGCATATACGGTTTTATAGGTATCATGAAATTGGATTTTACAATCCGAAATCGATCTAGTTAGACCATAAATTTGATCTAAATTAATAATTGTCGACTTGGAAATCCGCATAAAACCTGCGCCTAAAATATTTTCTAGCTCATACAATTTATGTTTATCCAAGCATGCCCTGTCTTGTGTATGTAGAATTACTTGCTTAGCATCTGTTTCAAAAAATAAAATTTTGTTCAGTGGTAAGTAGTAAGAAACATTATCCTTGAAGCACTCGATTTGATCTTCATGCTCTATATTTTGCAATTTGCGATAAAGCTGTTCCATTTCTGGAGAAATATTTTTAGCCTTAATAATCAATTCATCTTCTGAGGCATCTGGATCAATCTCAAGTTTTACTTTCATGTTCCTCACTCCCTTCTGAATCTGATATTTATATTAAAAAATATTTCAGATAGCTTTTCCATAGTTTTGAACTAAGTGGTAAATTTTGGCTTCTAAGTGGCAAAAAAATAAGACGACCTCTGTCGTCTTATTGCTTATTATCAATGTAAACTAGTAAAAAATGTTATCAGTCCAAGATTTGATTATTTTTTGCTTTCTACTGCATAGATTAATACTTAATAGAATAATATATGAGCACTACTATAAAAGATAGTATGACAAATACGCTAGCCAACGCCATAAATGAAACATTAATAATTATCACGCTACTTAGCTTTAAGTAATGTTGACTCATCACAACGATGATCATCCATAAACCGATGTTTAATACTACAAAAAACTCAATTACTTTAAAATTTAAAACAGTTACATTATATTCTTGACTAGATATCTTATTACTCTTATACCCCAGTATATTTATATTCTGGTTATGCTGAATTGCACGTATGAAATATTGGGAAACATATACTAAAATAACTTCAGCAATACTAAACAAACCTAGAAATATATTGTGAATCCACATTACGTTTATAGTTAAAATACAAACTATGGCCAATAATGCAATTATCCAAAAAAGTTTGTTTATTAATTGATATGCTAAGTATTTTATATATTTTTCTCTATCCATTAATCTTTACCTTTTAACCAATTGATGCTGCACTAACTAAACCGGGTGTAACCACACTGCCCAAAATGGCAGAAGCAATTACTGTAATTCCAATCTTTTTTACTTTATTTTGCATTGTTTTAACCTCCTAAATGCTTATTAACTAACCATTTAGAAAATAACATAATTAAAGAAATCTAGTTTAATTACTCCTATTCTGTCATAGTTACATCCTATTTTGCCATTTTTTCATATAGTTTCTCATCCTTCTGGAATATTTTTGTATATCACCGTTCAAAAAAATCACTTCATTTTTAGAAATATCAACTTGTGATACTTTTTTAGGATTAATTAGACAAGATTGAGAAATGCGCAATAATTTAGAAGTATCTTCTTCAAATTTTTTCAAATTTCCACTTATGAATGATACACCATTATCCTTTACTATATTTAACTTATGTGGCACAGTAGCTGTTTCAATGTACAGTACCTTATCAAGATCTATAGTCATGATTCTAGTGCCCAATTTATAACTTATAGTATCTTCAATTTTTCTTAACTGAGTATAGTTAGTCATTACCTTTTCTAAAGTTTCATTTAGTCTTTTCTGCATATCAAAGTTATCTGTTTTTATAATATAATCTACGGCTCCTACTCTACGCTCATATGTCAAATAAGCTAACTCTTGATAATTAGTTACAAATATTATTTTAGCCTGATCATCTATTTTTTTTATTTGCTCTGCTAGATCAATACCCGTTTTTTTACTTTTTCCATCATTCAACTCAATATCCAAAAAATATAGTCCAAATATTATATGATTTTTTACGACATATTCATAAGCTTCTTCAAAAGACTTTGCTTTAAATATATCTAAAATAACTTGATTGCCATACTCATTTTCATTTAGCAATTCCTGAGATATTAACAGCATTTTTTCCAGTTTAACAGTCATATTTAAATTATCATCACAAATAATTACTGGAACTTTCATAGCGGCTCCTCTTCATCTACTACTAAATAAAAAGTAAAATATTTATTTTCTATTTTTAAATCTAATGACATATTACTATATTTGCTTATTATCTCTTTAACATTTGCTAATCCTACTCCTAGGTGATCAACTTTAGATGTCACACCTGATCGTTGTATTTCATTAATCCGAATATTTTCATTTTTTACCAAATTTTTTATTTCAAACTCGATTCCATTACTTTGGTTTTTAAAAACCATAATATCAATTCGACTTTTAGACCCCAACTCAGTGCTCGCTTCAATAGCATTATCCATTGCAATCCCTAAAATTCTAATTAAATCAAACATCTCATTGTTCTCTATAGAGATCTTAGCATCTTGAGTACACTCAAAATTATAATTGAGATTTTTATTAACCATCACAGCTATCTTGGTCAAAAAAAGATTTTTCAGCAATTTATTTTTAATATGATTTAAGCCTTGATATCTCTCAAAAGAATTTTTATTTATATAATTATCCACATATGAAACTAAATCAGGCTTGTCATCATCTGTATTTAAACTTATAGAGCTTATCAAACTTTTTATATCGTGTCTAAATTTTATTAAATTGTCTTCCGTTGACTCCAAATATTCAGCATAATTTTCAATGTCTTCTATACGATTCTGTAATTCTTTCTGTTTTTCAGCTTTTAATATTTTCTGATTAATTACTGTATAAAAATAAAACGCTACGATCCCAAATATGAATTGCAAAATTAAAATTATCAATAATGATAATATGATAATATGTTTATTTTCACTTACTGTTACTATTACAGAGAACAATTCAATAGAAATATAAAAATAAGCTATCAATGATAAAAATACTCTATCAGCTTTAGAGGATAAAATATCAAAGATCTCAGCTTTTTTATTATAAATAATAATTTCAGTGATTATTAATAATACTATAGTCACAACTTCTGATAACAGTGTATCTTTAATTGTAAATGCACTTTTTAATTGTAAAACATTTATTATTACGTTATTAACGGTATCAATTATCGCTATTATTAAACTAGCTCCTAAAACCATGTTCTTTTCAGCACGGTTTTCAAACCACAAATAAAATATTATAACTTCAAAAAAGCTTGCAATTGCGCTAAACCATAAGTTAACTAAAGATTGATAAAAAGAAAATATAAAATATAATGTTAACAATAAATCACAAATTCTAAATTTTACTTTTGTAATCAAATAAAAGCTTAAATAATCAAAAAACACCCATACGATTAAACTAAATATACTTACAATAAGCGTTACTAATTCTAATTTCATATTTCCACCGTTAATTAGTATTTTTAGCACATCTTAAATAAACCGACTATCTTTCAGTATAGCATCCTCAGTTTATATGTAACAAAAAAGGATTCTATCCAAGTAGAATCCCTATTTTAGTGGACACCTTCCATTAGCACATTAATTCTCTTAACTAAAAAGAACATTATTACCGCAAAGGCTACACTAACTAAGCCAACCACCATGAAATATTGTACTTCAGTGCCAGTTGAATAGAACTTAACAATTTGTGCATTCACTGCTTGTCCAGTTGCATCAGCCATAAACCACATACTCATCATTTGCGAACGATATGCATTAGGGGCCAGCTTGGTCGTAATTGATAAACCAATTGGTGAAATCAACATTTCAGCAATTTCAACTAAGAACCATGAACCAACTAGCCAAAATGGACTAACCTTGCCTGCTGTACCATAAAGCATCCCTGGCAAAGCCATCCACATATAAGATAGACCAGCAAAAACTAGCCCTGCTGCAAACTTGCCTGGAGCTGTTGGCTGCTTTTTCCAATGTTCCCAAAGCCAAACGAAGATTGGCGTTAAAATCATAATGAATAATGGGTTAAGAGACTGAAAGTTGGCTGCTGTAAAGTGCCAATTACCAATATGAAGCACGGTTCTTTGAGCGGCAAACAGAGCTAAAACTACTGAGCCTGATTCTTCAATGCCCCAGAAGATAGCTGCAGCAAAGAACAATGGAATGTAAGCCTTAACTCTTGAACGCTCAACCTTAGTTACTTTTGAACTACGTAGCATCATCACAAAGTAATAAATTGGCAGTGCAATTGCTAAAATAGTCAATAAAGTAATGACATTGTCAACGTTCAATTGACCAAAGCCGGCCATTGCAGCTAATACAAGGGCAATCACCACGAACCCAATAACTACCCACTTAATAATATTAAGCAAGTCACCTCTATCAATAGGATCATTAGGCGTCAAACTTTCAGGAGAAAGGTATTTTTTACCGCCCCAAACATATTGCACTAAGCCAAAGAACATCCCGATTGCAGCTAAAGAAAAGCCGGCATGGAAGTTCATTTCATTACCAAAAATATGAAAGCCAAAACCTTGTGCTGCCCATGGAACTAACCAAGGTGCAAGAAATGATCCTAAGTTAATCCCAAAGACAAAGATGCTAAAACCCGCATCTCTTCTGCGATCTTCAACTGAATAAAGACCACCAACCATGTCAGATACATTTGGCTTTAATAAACCAGTACCAACCACAATTAAGGCAATTGAAGCATATAACGCCGTTACACCAGCTGGAAGTGCCAAGACAATGTGACCTAACATGATCAAAACGCCGCCATAAAAGACGGTTTTTCTTGAACCCCAAACACGGTCAGATAGCCAGCCACCAACTAGGGTTGATAAATAAACAAGTGAACCATAGATTGACATGATTGATGCAGCCGTTGTTTGGTCCATTCCCAGACCACCTTTGGTGACTGCATAATACATGTAGAAAAGCAGGATGGCGCGCATTCCGTAGTAACTGAAGCGCTCCCACATTTCAGTAAAGAATAACGTGGACAAACCCTTTGGTTGTCCGAAAAATGCTGTATTTGAATCTTGTTTCCCCAAATAAAAACTCCCTTCTTATCATAGATAAGCACAATAGAAATAATTATACCACGAAAAAATAAGGATCCACTTTTTACAGTGAATCCTTATTTATTAGGTAATTATTGTTTCAAATTAATTGATTGCCTTAGCAACTGCGTTGTTAACAGCCACTTTTTCAGCTTCGATCAAGTCAACTTTACCTTCAATAACTTTAATATCCATCTTAATTTCACGACTAAGAAGTGGAATATTTACCTTTGGTTCAAAGAATTCTTTAAATTCTTTAAGTCTAGTTGGAGTATGGAAGACGCGAGTAGTTACTGTGATGAATGTTGTAAATTCCATGTCACCACCGACAGTCTTATCAAGCCAATCCCAATCTTCTCTAATCCAGTCCCAGGCTGCTTGTTGACCATGATGGTTGCTGAGCAAACCAGCATACCAGCCACGCAAGTCTTGTGGTTTAATTACGTCAGCATTTTCAAAATTATCAACAATTAACGCAACTTCGGCCGGATCAATCGTACTAGTAATTGCGCTACGAAGATCAACTTTGTATGAAGGATCAGCAGTTCTTTGATATTCCTTGATTAGGTTTTCGATTAGGTTGTGGCTACCAAAGTTCTTTACTTCATTGATTAAAACATACGGACGAACATCAGCATTCATTGCCTCTAAGTTGTCTTCATTAGCAGTGAAAATCTCATGAGCTGTTTTAATTGAGTCTTTATTTTCAGCGTAAAGACTAGCACTTAATTCATATGGACGAATTTGTGCATCTTCATCGCTTTCACCTGGCTTAACTTTCCAGCCCAAACGAGCAACTTGACTAGCGGATAACTTGTCATAAAGCTTCTTTAAGTCCTTTTCTTGAGCTGATTCAGGTTCAACAAATTGGCGCAACTTAGCAGCAGTAGCGTAAAGAGCATTAATAACTACACTTGACTTCGAGTCAGCAAATTTAGTCAAAAGTGGCACAACAGCAGCATAAGAAATTTGTTTACCTTCTGCTAAAAGACGTAAGTCTTGCAATAATTGCAATTTGGCAATTGGATCAAGTTCAGCAACATGAGCCAAAATATCATCAAGCAAAGTCTTGTCATACTTAACGATAAAGTGTGAGTTGTTACCTACATTAATTCTAAGTGGGTGACCTGCTTCACTACGTAAATTCTTGTAGTAACCTAAGTCGATTTCCTTATCAGACATAATCTTAGGTGCCTTGAAGTTAGCATTCAACGGAATTTGCCATTGTCTACCAACGTCTTTACCTTCACCAATGAAGAATTGTTGTTGTGAAAGCTTTAAGTGACCATCGCTACTATCAACATATGCACTAACTACTGGATAACCTGGTTGCTTTAACCATGAGTGCATAATCTTGCCAATATCAAGGTCAGTTGCGGTTGAAAGAGCATCCCAAAGATCGTCACCAGTGGCATTACCGAACTTGTGGTGGTCGAAGTAATACTTCAAGCCTTTTCTTAAGGCATCGTCACCAAGAAGTGAACGAACCATAACTAACATTCTAGAACCCTTGGCATAAACAATGGCACTGTCGAAGGCAGAGTCAATATCTGCTGGGTCATTGATTTCCATTTGAATTGGTTGAACACCGTCAGTAGCATCTCTAGTCAAAGCTGCAGGTGCTTCACTGGTTTGGAACATTTCCCAAATATGCCAATCAGGTTCTAGACCATCAACTGACAAGTATTCCATCATGTTAGCAAAACTTTCGTTAAGCCATAAATTATCCCACCATTTCATGGTTACTAAATCACCGAACCATTGGTGAGCCAATTCGTGAGTAATAACTGTAGCAACCAATTTCTTCATTTCAAGGCTAGTATTGTCTGGATCAAGCAGTAAATATGCTTCACGGTAAGTTACTAACCCCCAGTTTTCCATGGCACCAGCACTGAAATCTGGCAAAGCCAATTGCAATGATTGTGGAAGTGGATACTTAGTTTGGTAAAATTCTTCGTAAAATTCAATTGCGTTCTTAGCAACACCCAAAGCAAAGTCTAATTCCTTAGGCTTGTGGGCCTTAGTTGCATAAACACCAATTAAGACACCATCCTTAGTGTGGGTAGTCTTTGATTGCAAATCACCAAAGGCAAAGGCAACCAAGTAACTAGACATGCGAACAGTTTCTTCAAAGTGGTGGTAGCCGTCCTTGTCCACTTCAACTTCAGGCATATTGGCAAGAGCAACTTCGCCATCTTCTTCATCCCACTTAAGGGCTAAAGTAAAGGTAGCCTTAGCTTCTGGTTCATCGATACATGGGAATGCTTGACGAGCAAAAGTGGTTTCAAATTGAGTACCGATAATTTGCTTCTTGACACCATCAACTTCGTAATATGAAGGATAAATACCCATCATTGTATCAGTAAGTGGTGCACTGTATTCTACTTCGATAATCGCCTTACCGTTTTTGCCAGTTTCAATTTTAATGGCTTCGTCTTTTTCCAATACATCAAAAGGAACATCCTTGCCATCAACCTTAACGCTATCAATGGTCATGTTCTTTTGATTAATGAAAACAGGATTTTCGATTACTTCACCAGTAACAGTTGAAGTACCATTAATTTCCTTTTGCTTACGGTTTACGTTAATACGTAAATCATAATGTTCTGGGTGGAAAGTTTCATAAAAACGTTTAACTGCCATATTTTTCCTCCTAATTAATAGATCATTTACTTTTAATTTTACCAAAATAAGCGCGAAAGCGCTCAAAAAAGGCTATTTCTTGTTGATTGTAAGGATGACGTTTCAGTTCTGTAACATTGCTGTCATATTGAGCTTGTACTATAGAAGCATAGTCATTAAGAAATAAATAAGTTTTGAAAGAATTAATTAAATTTAATAAGGAATGAATACATCAATGAATAAACATGTTAAATCTACTTTAGTAAAAATCTTAGCTGCCTTAGCACTTGCCTTTGCTTGTGTTGCAGTTGCAAATGCTTTTTCTACCAATACTTCAACTACTCAAACTGTTCAAGCTGCAAGAAAGCTTTCAAAAGCTGAAAAAGCTGCTAAGAGATGGATCGCAATGCGCGAATCAGGTGGTAGCTACACTGCTAGAAACGGTGTTTGTTACGGCAAATACCAATTAAACATTGGCTACTTACATGGTAACCTTTCACCTAAGAACCAAGAACGTGTTGCTGATAATTACGTTTACGGTCGTTACGGTTCATGGGTTAACGCCAAGAGATTTTGGTTAGCTCACAACTGGTACTAAAATTAAATTCCTTTAATTCCCAAAAGCTAAAGAAAACCAGCTTAGTCCAATTGACTAAACTGGTTTTTGTTTTACTCAAAATTATCTTGCTTGATAAAACGATAAAGTGCAATGACTAAAACTAAGATCGAGCACGCCATCCCTACATAGGCCATTGTTCCAATGTGGACAGCATTGTTAGCAGCTTCACGGGCTACTTGATTTTCCATTGCATAGCCCACAACCCATTTACGCATTAATACCGGCGTCAAGACAAAACTAACTGTACTAATAATTGAAGTCACTAACGCTACATTACGCGAATATGGGTCTTTAAAGAACTGTGCTAATACGCAGAATGCTGGAGCAATCATCAACAGCAAGATCCACATAATAATCCAGCGCCCAGAACTTGAATTCATCATCTGCGCACTATTAGTGGCATAACGATATGAGCTCCAAAGTGATCCACCAGATAAGGTATTAAGCAAACTCAAGAAATAAGATCCACGTTGTCCATAAACACCACCATTATTGGACAGAATACCTTGAACAAGTTGGAAACTATCAGTTGATCCAGCCGATGAAAAATCGACCGACACAACTTGCTTCATATAAGTAGCTAAAAACATGGTAACTGAGCCACCTAATTCTAGTGCTCTTAACATGCTTAATTTTCTTGAAGCTTTCAGATGAAATTCCAGACTTAAAACTCGATCAGGATGGTGACTGTGACCAATGATAAAAATCCCTGCAATGACGATCAAGGCTAAGATAACCAATCCCCACCAGAATTTAATCATGGCGAAAAATAAGGCTAAAACAATAATCGCAACCGAAATATATGGTCGGTCAGAAAAAATATTCCAAAAGTTCAACTTAACATGATGGTAATTTTCCCTTGATGCATTTGCGACATTTTGATTAATAATCGGCTGAGGATTACTAATTTTTCTGCTGCGAAATTCTTCACGTGTTGTTGCTCTTGTCTTAGTATAATTGGTCCGTGAACGATCTGCGCCGGCTTGACCGTGCTCTTTTTTCATGCGATATTCACGCCGCGACATATGTGCCATAAACTGCAGCCCCCTTCTCAAAGCACTATAGTAGCACATTATCACTTTTTTGCTTGAATTAAGAATGAAATTTCAGAGAAAATTTAGCTTTGTTTTGCATGTGCTAAAATGAATATTAATAATTATGCTTTTTTTTAGAAAGAGATGACTTTTTGACTAAAACTAAATCAGCAAAGCTGCCAGCTGGTTGGCATATGGCCTTTTATACCTTATGGCTCGGTTGCTTTATCACTGGGATGGGCTATTCAATGACAATGCCCTTTATTTCACTATTTATTTCAGATTTGGGTAATTATTCTAAACTGCAAATCAATCTTTATTCAGGATTAGCTTTTGCAATGACTTTTATTGCCCAGGCAATAGTTTCACCATATTGGGGCAGCCTCGCTGACCGCAAAGGTAGAAAACTAATGTGTATGCGTGCTTCTGGTGTGATGGCTTTAACTATTACCCTAACTGGATTTGCACCCAATGCAATTTATATTATTGTAATGCGTTTTATTCAAGGTTCTTTTTCTGGTTATATTAACAACGCCACCGCTTTAATGGCAAGTGAAACGCCGCATGAACGTAGCGGCTGGGTCATGAGTCAAATGATGACGGCCGGGACTGCCGGAAATTTGGTTGGACCGCTATTAGGTGGTGCTCTCTCCAGCTTCTTTGGCAATATGTTTGGTGGCGCCTGGGGGTATCGGATTCCTTTCTTCATTACTGGTGTCCTGATGTTCATTGTCTTTTTAGGTACAACGTTCTTAGTTCACGAAGACTTTACTCCAATTTCTCGTGAAAAAATGAAGCCAATGGGCGAAATCATGAAAAGCTTGCCTAGCGTAAAATTGATTGTGGTCATGTTTATTACAACTATGCTCGTTCAATCATCAACCATGTCAATTGACCCAATTGTTTCATTATATGTAAAATCGATGATGCCCCATGGCGCAGATGTCGCCTTTGTAGCGGGTGTCGTTGCGGCAACGCCAGGTCTGGGGACTTTAATTGCCGCCTCACGAATCGGACACAAAATGGATGAAATTGGACCACTACGCGTATTAAGGATCGGCTTAGTTGTCGGAGCGATTTTGTTTGTGCCAATGGCCTTGACTAACTCACCGTGGGTTTTAGCAGGATTGCGTTTCTTGTTGGGAATCGCCAGTGCAGGGATGCTGCCAGCTGCTCAGACTGTGCTAACTTTGAATACGCCAAGCGAAAGTTTCGGCCGTGTTTTCAGTTATAACCAGTCATTTCAAGCAGTTGGCGCCATGTTAGGATCATTAATGGGATCAACGATTTCCGGTTTTTCAAACTACGCAACAGTATTTTGGGTAACTGGATTTACGTTACTGATCAACTTTGTGCTTGTTTTGATTTTTGCTTGGGGAATTTCTTATCGGAATAGATAGGTTAAGCATATTCCTAAAGTATGGAATTTAAAAATGTAATAAAAGAGCTGTAAATATCACAAAAAAATATTTACAGCTCTTTATTATTTTCAATTTTTTACGCTACCATCTTTTCATAAATGCGATACATCCGATTATCATAAGCGCACATTGAAATGTCCAACTTATAACCTGAATTTTCTTTCTGCCACTTTTCAATCGCGTCAACTGCGATCTTAGTTGCATCTTCTGCAGGATAACCATACACACCCGTAGAAATAGCTGAGAAAATTACACTATGCAATCCCGCTTTCTTTGCCAAAGCCAGTGAATTATAGTAGCAAGAAGCTAGCATATGTGCATCACTAGTCTTGCCGGTATAAACTGGGCCTACTGTATGAATCACATATTTAGCGGGTAAATTATAGCCATGTGTTATCCTTGCTTCACCTGTTGGACAACCATGCAAAGTCATGCATTCTTCAAGCAAACGTGGACCCGCTGCTCTATGAATGGCACCATCAACGCCGCCACCACCAAGTAATGAATTATTAGCCGCATTAACGATCGCGTCGGCTTTCATCTTAGTAATATCGCCTTTAATAATTTTTATGTCTTTCATAATTATGTCCTTAGAAATAACCAACATTTCTTTCTACCACCATTCTAACACCAATAATATTGGTTTGATCCAAAAAGAATACAAAGCATCCCGTTATTTTTATATTACGAACTTGAATTGATTTCTATCTTTAGTATCCTAATATTAAGTTTAGCGTTATAGGAGCAACGAAATGAAAATTCTACGACGCAGTTTATGCATCATTTCGATCATCTTATTTTCTTTTGCTTTAAGCATTCTCATTCCTAGTGTTCAAGCTAGCAAAATAGTTTTAGATGATCTCATCATATTTTTATATTTAATTGGAATCGTAATTCTGGGCATTCTGTTGTTGTCTAACAAATTTGATTACCTATCACTCAGTCTAAGTATAATCTTGCTACTCACTACCATCATTACTTGGATCAGATTCCCAATGATTAGCATTATTTATACTTTTTTTATAGCTTATCTGAGTATATGCTTACTAACAATTTTTATTGCTAAAAGGATTAAGAAATAAGTCACTATGTTTTACTAAAAATCATCAATAACGCATTAATTATTATCTATTTGCTTTCAGTCGGCCCAACATTTATCTTCGGTTTTACTAAATCAAATGATTTCACAAGTACTTTCTTTTTAATTGCAAATATCATTTTAGTTTGTTTATTCATTATCATTGCTATCAGAATTGCTAAAATCAATTTCAGGCTAAAGACACAATATTATCCACTAGGCTTCATCACTCTTATTTCAATAATAGAACTAGCCTACCCTGGACTGACATTAAATGAGCGCATTAGCAATTATTTTGCTATCGGCAATATTATTTTAGGCTTGCTAACTACTAAAATCTCAAAGAAATTAGTTTAAATATAGGACACAAAATGAAATATCTGAAAATTCCAAGATTAATTAACAGTATTTTGATTACTTTACGTCATACTGCTATAAATTATTGAATTCTTATTACTTTAAAACTACATCAGGTATTTTCTATTAATCAACTATTCTTTGGGTGAGAATTGCCATACTGTTCCATCTTGGCTACGGTATGAGCCATCACTCATCTTTGTAAATATAAAGACAACTTTTTTCGTCCTAATTGTGTAACCGTTTTTTGATTCAGTTGTATCAACTCGGCCCAAATCAGCCTTAACACCTGTTTGGGGTGGATTATTTTTCTTAGTAGAATATGCTTGTAAAATTTCTTTATTAAGTTTAGTCTTCTTTTGCTCAGAGTTGTTACTATTTTTAGCAACTAAAATAGCATGATTCTTTGTAAAATACAGATCAAACCAATTACTTAAGCGATTTTCTGTGTTGTCTACATTAAATTCACTAACTAGTTTGATTATTAGCAATCCTAGCCTAGCCCAAAAGCTGTTAGAAAAAATCAATAAATTACCAATTCCTATTCAATGCAGCTATATGAAAATTAGAAGAAACTTTTTAGATAAATTACTTCATTATCGATTAAATAAAGATAACGAAAATGAAATCTTAAACATTATTTCTCCACTTAAGACTCTTGGCCTACCTCAGATTGCTCACAACTTTTCTACACTTTTTACTCGTATTAAAGACTTGTAATCATCTCCTTCTTATTTTTATGTTTTTATAATACTCTCATATCTATTTCAGCTTCAATACTTTTGCAGATTTGCAAAACGAATTTAAACTCCATACAAAAACGCCTTGCCCGAAAGCAAAGCGTTTTTAGCATAAGCAATATTTTCATTAACCCTTATCGGCACCAGCAGTAATTCCGTTAACGTAGAACTTCTGCATGAAGACGAACAAGATAGTAATAGGGATAGCGATGATTACACACCCTGCAACGAATTGAGCGAAGTATGCAGTCGCGTTACCTTTAGCTGTGTGCACCATGTTATACAAACCATAAGCAACTGTATAAGTCTTAGCATTTCCTGAAGTTGAAAGAATAATACCTGAGAAAATGAAGTCTGTCCATGGAGCGATGAATGCAGTCAAAGCAGTATAAACAATCATTGGCTTTGAAAGTGGCAAACCAATATGTAAGAATACTTGCCACTTAGTAGCACCGTCGATTTCGGCAGCTTCGTCGATTGACCGAGGAATAGTATCAAAGAATCCTTTAGCAACGTAGAAGCCCAAACCAGCACCACCAACATAAACTAGTAACAATCCGAAGAGGTTTAACATGTTAAGACCCTTCAAGATGTAGTACAAAGCAATCATTGACATGAAGCCTGGGAACATCCCCAAAACTAATGCAATCTGTAAGAATGGCTTTCTGAATGCAAAGCGAAGTCGTGACAGAACGTAAGCAACTGAGATAGTCAAGAAAGTCGAAATTACCATTGAAAATAATGAAATGACCAAAGTATTAATAATCCAGTTACCAAATGGATATTGTGGGTTTGTAAAAATCCCAATATAGTTTTGCAAAGTGAATTTTTCCGGCCAGAAGGTCGAAACGAATCCAGTATCATTGAATGAAAAACTTGCTAAGACGATCCAGACAATCGGTAAAATCCATAGAATCGCTAAAACAATTAATAGGATATACCGAAAGATTAATGAGAGCCGTCTTTGATTTGAATATGACTTCATGTCTAGCCCTCCTTAAATGCATTAGTACGACGATATGCAATCAGTGAAACAGTTGCACTAATAATGAAAATTAAGATACCCAATACGGCACTGGCGTTATAACGCTGTTCCTGACCGAAGGTCAAGTTATATAACCACGTTACCAGCAAGTCAGTCGATCCGGCACCATTATACTTACTGTTCATTGGTGCACCACCTGTCAGCAAGAAGATAACATTGAAGTTGTTGATGTTACCAATAAATTGTTGGATAAGTGAAGGTGCCATCACAAATAAAATTTGTGGAAAAGTGATTGAACGGAAAATTTGTGCAGCATTAGCACCATCAATCTTAGCAGCTTCAATTTGATCTTGTGGCAAGTTTTGAATAATCGCTGTTGAAACCAACATAGAAACTGGAATACCGATCCACATGTTAACAAGAATAACGGTAATTCTTGCAACTAAAGGTGAAGCTTGGTTATCAATAAAGTGAATTGGTGAACTAATCCAATGCAAGTTCATCAAGATATTGTTCAAAGCACCTTGGTAGTCCAAGAACTGCGCCATCATCAAAAGTGAAACGAATTGTGGTACAGCCCAAATGATAACAAAGATTGTTCTCCAGAATCCCTTGTGCTTGATTCCTTTTGATTCAATCAGAAGAGCGAGCAAAACACCAAAGAAGAAAGTCGTAGCAGTAGCTGCCACAGCCCAGATCAAAGTCCAGCCTAAGACTGGGAAGAAAGTACCAGCTAAGTCACCACTCAAAACATTTCCAAATGCTTGGAAACCTGTCCACGAGAAAGCGATTGGGTGTTGACGATCATAGTTGGTAAAGGCCATTGAAATCATGAAGATCGTTGGCAAAATCGTAAAGAACAAGATACCCAATAATGGAATAACCATCAAGGTTGCGTGTAACCGAGTATCAAGCAAACTCTTAAGTTCTTCAACGTTAGTTGGAATATGGTCCCCATCACGCTTCAAAATATAATTATGTCTAGTTGAGCGTAAGTTGACAATGTATAGGTAAATGATTGCTACACATAAGATCAAGGCCAATACACCGAATAACAAAATCAAAACTGAGTTTGATGGTTGCTTGGTTACATAAACGCCTTGTGCGGCATCATAAACAACTTTTTTGGTTTTAATAGTACCTAATGTAGCTAATGAATTTAAAGTAGGGATACCACTGAGGATAAACCAAACAATAAAGATAATTTCTGAAAGTAAGAGTGAAATACCTTTTACCCATTGTTTGTTTGCCAAGGCGTTACTACCCATTAAGAAGAATGATAACTTGGTAGCAATGTCACCTTTTGACCAAACCTCGCGATATGTTGCTTTAGGAGCTACATGCTTTTTCTTTAGAAACATAACTTCTCCCCTTCTTAGGCAAAAAGGCTGGACAATTTTTATTTAGCCCAACCCTTGCTTATGCTTTTAGCAAATTATTTCTTTTCAATGTTCTTAGCGAGCTTAGCAAGTTGTGGCTTGTATTGTGCTGGCTTAATCTTGCCGTCGTAAGTACCACTGATAAGTGGAGCTGCACCATTCCAGAATGCGGCCATTTGTGGAAGCTTAGGTTGCAATACTGAGTTACCTGGCTTAGCCATTTCGATTACAGCTTCAGCAACCGGGTCACTCTTAACAGCACTTGAGTTGACAGCGCTCTTCAATACTGGAATTTGACCAGCGTTCTTATGAGCAATTAATTGTGACTTCTTGTTAGTAATGTAAGCAGCTAAATCTGAAGCAGCCTTAGCATTCTTGGTGTTAGCATTAACTGCGAAGCCTTCAATACCAAGGAATGCTTCCATTTGTACGCTCTTACCACCAACTTCAATCTTAGGATACTTAGCAACTGCGAAGTTCTTACCCAAGATCTTCTTGATATTAGCAGCGTTCCAAGGACCGTCCAAAATAGCTTGTGCGTTACCCTTCTTCAATTGGTTCAAAGCGTTTGAAGTTTGCATTACGCCCTTGTTCTTCTTTTGAGCTGCGTACCACTTCAAAGCATTAACACCGTTTTGTGAGTTGAAAGTTGAGCCCTTAAGGTCTTCACCATTCTTACCGTAAAGTGTAGTACCTGCTGAGAACATTACTGGCCACATTACGTAAGCGTTAGTAAAGTCGGTAGCTACAACACCCTTTGAAGTTAAAGTCTTCCAGTCCTTAACGTCGTTAGCTGATAACTTAGACTTGTTGTAGTAAATGGTTTGAGCTTGTTGTGCGTATGGGAATGCGTAAACCTTGCCCTTCCAAGTTACACCCTTTGAAGCAACATCGACATAGTTGTCTTGGATATCCTTAGTTGCTGATGGTGAAAGTGGGTTAATGTAACCAGCTTCAGCCATTTGACCTAATTGATCGTTAGGAACTTCAAAGACATCAGCAGCCTTTGATGGGTCCTTACCAACGTCTGTCTTAGCGTTAGCTGAACCGTTAGGACTTTGAACTACACGAACCTTAATATTCTTGTTCTTCTTAGTAAAGTCCTTAGCAATTTGCTTGTAGTAAGGAACTTGTTCAGTATCCACCCAAAGAGTCAAGTTAGCCTTCTTGTTTGAATTACTGCTACTTGATGATGAATTACTTGAGCCGTTTGAACATGCTGCTAATGATAATGCAGCAAGAACAGCAGTACTACCTAAAGCCATTTTCTTCCAAATCTTCATGACTTTTTCCTCCTAAAAAATCAAAACAATAAACAATTCTTAACAACAGTAGCTTCTGCTACATATGGTTGTAAGCTTAATTAATCAAATTTGTACTGCGTTTTCAGTACAAGAGTTAGTTCACAATTGCCTTGGTAGAATCCTTGTCAAAGAAGTGAGCTTTGTTAACATCAAAGCCCATCTTAACCTTGTCACCTGGCTTGTGATAATCACGTGAATTTACAATAGCAGTAAATTCAGTACCATCAACTTCTTGGTGAAGCTGAATAGTTGCACCCAAAAGTTCTGAAACAACAACATTTGATTCAATTACTGAATCTGGCCAGGTTTCCATAAATGCTTCTTCTGAGTGAATGTCTTCTGGACGAATACCAAAGACTAAGTCTTTGTCGTTGTAGCCTTTTTCTTCCAGCAGTTTTGCCTTACCTTCAGGAATACCAATATTCAAGCCTTTGCCATCAGAAATTCGACCGTCCTTGTAGTGAACATTGAAGAAATTCATTTGTGGGGAACCAATAAATCCGGCAACGAACATATTAACTGGCTTGTTGTAAACTTCAAGTGGTGAGCCGATTTGTTCAACTCTACCAACAGACATTACAACAACTCTATCAGCCAAAGTCATCGCTTCAGTCTGATCGTGGGTAACATAAATAGTTGTAGTACCCAAGTCTTGGTGAAGTTTAGCAATTTCAGTACGCATTACCACACGCAATTTAGCATCCAAGTTTGATAAAGGTTCATCCATCAAGAAGATAGGTGCCGCACGAACGATTGCCCGTCCTAATGCAACACGCTGTCTTTGACCACCGGACAAAGCACCTGGCTTCTTATCCAAGTACTCTTCAAGGCCTAACATCTTAGCTGCTTTTTTAACCTTTTGATCAATTTCATCTTTAGGCGTGTGACGCAACTTTAAACCGAAGGCCATGTTGTCATAAATGGTCATGTGTGGATACAAAGCGTAGTTCTGGAAAACCATCGCAATGTGTCTATCCTTTGGAGCAACATCATTCATTACTTTATGATCGATTTCCAAAGTACCCTTACTGATGTCTTCCAAACCAGCAACCATTCTCAATGTAGTTGACTTACCACAGCCAGATGGACCAACGAAAACGATGAATTCCTTATCCTTGATATGTAAGTCAAAGTCGTTAACAGAATATCTGTCGTTACCTGCATATTTTTTGTAAATATGGTTTAAATCAACCTCAACCATTGTTTCCCCTACTCTCTTTAATTATTTTTCATTAAAAACTTTTTCAATTTCACTCAATTTCAACTCAGCGGTTGTTGGAACGATGTAATCAGCTTCTTTCAAAAGCTCCTTATCACCAATTCCTACGGCAAATTGACCTGCAGCCTTGATTGCTTCGACTCCAGCTTTGGCATCTTCAAAACTGATTACTTCATCAGCCTTTAACCCTGCAATTTCTTGCGCTTTGATGTAAATTTCAGGATCTGGCTTACCATGATGAAGTGTTGCTGGATCAACAATGCCATCAAATTCATCCATAATACCTAATCTAGTTAAAATCTTAGGAGCATTCTTAGAAGCAGAAGCAATTACCATCTTTAAGTTTTGCTTCTTAGCATCTGCCAATAACTCAGGGATCCCAGGCAAAATGTCCTTTGGCGTCATTGTTTCTACTTGTTCAACAAATTTAGCGTTCTTTTCAGCTGCGAACTTTTCTTTTTCTGCTTCAGTGTATTTGTCTTCTTGACCACCGTACTTCAAGATCAGGTTAAGTGAATCCATTCTTGAAATACCACGCAAGCTATCAAGTTGAGCATCTGTTAAGGTAATGCCTAATTCCTTAGCTAAATTGTTCCAAGCTGTAAGGTGAAACTTAGCTGAGTTAGTTAAAACACCATCTAAATCGAATAACAATCCTTTAAGCATTTGTAGTTTCACCTTCTTTAAGAGTAACTTTCTTATCGTGAACTAATACATCAATATCTTCACCCTTAAGCAAAGTAAGCTTAGTTCCTTCATGATCAACATAAACTTCGATCAAGCGACCACGGTAGTTGATCTTGAAGCTGTAGTGATCCCAACCTTCAGGAACAAATGGATTAAACTTCAATTGGTTGTGATCGTAACGCATGCCTGCGAAACCTTGAACAATTGTAAGCCATGAACCACTCATTGAAGTGATGTGCAAACCATCAACGGTGTCGTTGTTGTAGTTATCAAGGTCAAGACGAGCAGTTCTTTGGTAAAGCTCAACAGCCTTCTTTTGCTTGCCAAGTTCAGCAGCTAAGATTGAGTGAATACATGGTGAAAGTGAACTTTCGTGAACTGTTAATGGTTCGTAGAAGTCGAAGTTCTTTTCCTTTTGTTCCATAGTGTATTCATCGTTCAAGAAGTAGATACCTTGTAAAACATCGGCTTGCTTGATGAATGGTGATCTCAAGATCTTGTCCCATGACCAGTGTTGGTTAATTGGACGTTGATCTTCGATTTCGCTAACTGGACGAATATCCTTGTCTAGGAAGTCATCTTGTTGTAAGAAGATGCCTCGTTCCTTGTCTTCTGGTAAGTACATGTTATCTACGATGTCTTGCCATTTAGCCTTTTCTTCGTCAGTTACGCGAACTCTTTCTTGAGCTTCCTTAGTAGCAAGTGGCAAACGTTCCAAAGTGTATTTGAGAAGCCATCTTGCCATGGTGTTGGTGAACCAGTTGTTGTTTACGTTGTTTTCGTATTCATTAGGACCCGTTACACCGTGCATTACGTACTTGTTACGCCACTTTGACCAGTGAACTCTAGCTGCCCAGAATCTTGCGGTACCAACTAAAACGTCCATGCCTTCGTTCTTAACGTAGCTGTCGTCGCCAGTGTAATCAGTGTACATAGCGATTGCGTGAGGAATGTCCGCATTTCTGTGAATTTCTTCAAAGGTGATTTCCCATTCATTGTGACATTCAATCCCGTTGAAGGTAACCATTGGGAACAATGCACCTGGTAAGCCTTGTTCTTTAGCGTTATGGTATGCGCCTGGCAATTGATCGTGACGGTATTGTAAAAGTGCCCGAGTAACACTAGGATCAGTAACACATAAGTACATTGGAACAATGTAGGCTTCAGTATCCCAGTAAGTAGCACCACCGTATTTTTCACCGGTAAAACCTTTAGGACCAACGTTAAGACGTTCATCTTCACCGTAATAAGTCATGAATAATTGACAAATGTTAAAGCGGATACCTTGTTGAGCGGCATCATCACCAGCAATTACAACATCTGATTTGTCCCAGCGCTTTTGCCAAACGGCTTCATGATCAGCTAAGTTTTCTTCAAAACTCTTAGCTTGAAGCTTGGTCATCAATTCAGCTGCCTTAGCATCTTGATCATCTGGTTTGACGTCACGACTAGTAACAACAATGACATCTTTTTCAAGATCGTAGCTTTCGCCTTCATTTAACTCAACTGAAAGCTTTTCATGAAGTTGGGCTGCTTCAGTTGAAACATCACCCTTAACTACTTCACCATTATGACGAAGACTTTGCTTAAGGAGGACTGTAAATTGTGGAACCTTGTATGGGTTAGCCTTAGTTTCAACCTTAATAGTTCTTGCTTCAGCATTTTCACCTAAAGGCATCCAGAATTTTGCATCGTAGTTACTGTCTTCGTTAACAACAGTTCCATCAAGTGCTGCATCAAAGTCGATCTTAGCTTTACCACTTAAAACGGTAGCCTTAACTTTAATTAAAGCTGCTTCTTTTAAGGTAATATGTAAAAACCTTTCGAATTCGAATTTAACCTTAGTATCCTTACCTTCATAAGTAAAACTTCTAGTCAGAAGACCTTGGTGCATATCAAGTGCTAAGTAGAAATCACTAAACTTAACTTTAGCTAAGTCAAGTTTTTCACCATTAATCGTAATTCCCATGTTGATGAAACTTGGTGAGTTAGGAACCTTACCAAAGTACTTTGGATATCCGTTCTTCCACCAACCAACACGCGTCTTATCAGGGAACCAAACACCAGCAAGGTAAGTACCTTGTAAGCTGTCACCTGAATAGCCTTCTTCAAAGTTTCCTCTCATACCCATGTAATCGTTGCCGATTGCAGTCATACTTTCTTGCAATCTTTTATCTTTTGGTTCGAACTTATGGGTAACGACCTTCCAAGGATCAATTTCAAAAATTCGTTTCATATATTCTATCTCCCGTAATATTCGAGGTTCTCTCTTGTTTACGCTTTCATTATCCTTTAGTTGAAAGCGGTTTACAATATTAAATCTACTGTTACCGTTATCAGGATTAGTTAATAGAAAAAGAAGGTAGATCTTAATCTACCTTCTTTTTTTGCTTATTAAAAGTAACTTTTAATGAACACTCACTACAAAGCCTTTTGGTGCCAATTGATTATTCTCATAATCTTGACTAAACGTGTTCTCACAATTGATCTCTACTGGATGATCGGTCGTGTTAAAGTATGCTTTAATGCTTTCATTCCCCTCACGATCGACCTCAATTAACCCATTCTCTGTTACGTGTAACTTAATTCGACCTTTACCGAAAGTTTCATCATGTTGCAAACGAAAGTCAATCAATTGATGAACTCGTTGCCAAACCGGACCGTCTTCTTTTGCCCAATCCATTGGTTTACGACAATCAGGATCGTTGCCACCAGTCATACCCATTTCAGTTCCATAATAAATGCATGGACTACCCTTTTGCATAAATTCAAAAGCTAAGGCTTGCAAAGCTAAATCTTGGTCTCCATTAGCTACTGTCAAAATTCGGGCTGTATCGTGTGAATCAAGCATGTTCATCATGGCTGCATTGGTAGCATCGCGATATTTCATCAACTGGTCTGTCAAACGACTAGTTAATTCTTGTGCTGACAGCTTATGCTTGAAAAAGTGATCTTCAATCTGCAATGTATATGGATAATTCATTACGCCAGTAAACTCATCACCGTTAAGCCATGGACGAGCTGAGTGCCAAACTTCACCTACAATATAAAAGTCTGACTTGATATCAGTAACAGCCTTGTGGAATTTCTTCCAGAAGTGGTGATCAACTTCGTTAGCCACATCTAGCCGCCAAGCATCAATATCAAAGTATTTTACCCAGTAAGTAGCAATCTCTAACAAGAAATCCTGTACTTCTGGATTAGCTGTATTCAACTTTGGCATATGCTTTTCAAAGGCAAAAGTATCGAACTTAGGACTACCCTCACCCTTTAATGGATCGCGGTAAGGTTCAACTGGATATTCATTAATGTGGAACCAACTAGCAAAACGAGAACTTGGACCATTTTTAACAACATCTTGCCATTGCATTGATTGATCACCCAGGTGGTTGAAAACCGCGTCCAGCATGACCTTCATTCCGCGGGCATGAGCTTCATTAACAACTTTCGCAAATAAATCCTTGTCGCCGAATGCCGGATCAACTTGCAAATAGTCAATCGTATCATATTTATGGTTAGAACTGGCTTTAAAAATAGGACAGAAATAAAGGCCATTAACACCCAGTTTCTTCAAGTAATCTAGATGGTCAAGCACGCCTTGCAGGTCACCACCATAGAAGTCTTCGCGGCCAGGATGATCCTCCGGATTCCACGCTTTAACCCCTTGGGGATCATTAGACTTATCACCGTTTGCAAAACGTTCTGGAAAGATTTGGTACCAAACAGTATGCTTAACCCATTCTGGCGTTTTCACCATATCAATTTCATGGCAATATGGCACTTTGAAATAAGAACCATCTTCCATAATGGCCTTGTCTACATCACTGCTAATTGCACGATCACCGACAACTACACTAGTGCCATCACTGCCAATTACTTCAAAGGTATACTTCAAGCGATGATATGGTGCTTCAAGCGTAATGCCCCAATGATCTTCACACTGCCCTACGCCAATTTTTTCCATCTCACATGTTTTAGCCTGTTCAAGTGGCAAATAATTATCGCAGTAATGAACAATTACTTTTTTAACGTCATTTTTAGCACTGTGAAAACGCACGCGAACATGACTTGGATCAACTACAAAACTATCTTCACTTTCAGTTCGGTGTCTTAAAGCTGCTAATTGCATATATTAATTCTCCTTTTTCAACACAACACCTGCATAAGGCATCAAAGTTAATTTTTCATTAGTTAATTGATATTCTCCCGCTTTTAGTGTTGCAACAGTATAACCGGCTGGTATTTCAACAGTTGTCTTTTGATCACTCAATGAAACAGCTACAATGGCACTTTCATCATGTAAATCACGTTGATAAACATAGCTATTCTTATCCGTTGAAATCATATAATACGTTCCAATCTGGAATAAGGCTTCTTTTTTGAGTTCCAGCAGTTCTTTGTAAAAATTAAACATGCTGGTGGTATCGTTAATCTCGTTAGCTACGCAAGCATCATCCTGTTTAATACCTGTTATCCATGGTTTAACTTCACTAAAACCATGGTTCTCAGTTGCATCCCACGGCATTGGACCACGGGCCGGCAATTTATGTGTTTCACTAACCATAGCTAAGGCCGCATCTTTGCTCAAAACTTTTTCTGCATCCTTTAACCATGGCGCTACAGTTTGATCTTCGAATTGATCTGCACTAGTGAAATGTAGATTCTTTAACCCTAATTCTTCACCGTAATAAATTACTGGAATTCCGCGTTGCAAATACATCAACATCGCCAAGCTCTTAGCCTGAGTCTGTGTTCTAGCTACGCGTGTAGCCAAACGGGCCATATCATGATTATTCCAATAAAGAGTAGGCTGCGATACGCCTGCTAATGTTTGTTGCCAAACCACTTGATTTTGTTTAAAGGCCGTCAAGTCTAACTTTTTAGGCTGATATTGCTTTGAAAAACGCTGATCACAATTAGAATCATCATCGGTAAAGTACCGGAAGGTAATTACACTATCCATTAGGTGATTACGCTTAGTCGTGTAATCAACAGCTAGATTGACACTAGCACTTGCAGCTTCACCTAATAAAAGCGTATCTGGATAATCCTGCTTAATCTGCTCACAGAAAGGCCGCATCCATTCCTGCACCTGTGGTAAGTTAGCGAAAAATGGTTCCGCAACAATTGGCTTGTTCACGTCCCCATCTCCAGTTGGATAATTTTGTCGCAAATCTGCCTTGCCAATATGGATAAAAGCGTCTAAACGCAAACCATCAATCCCTTTTTTCAGCCAATACTCTGCCACTTCCAACATAGCATGCCGAACTTCGGGATTTTTCCAATTCAAATCAGGCATCCGTTTATCAAACAAGTGAAAGTAAGATTGACCTGTGCCTGCTGGATCTGGCTCCCATACACTGCCACCAAAGAATGAACCCCAGTTATTAGGTCGCTTGCCATCATGACCAGCGAAAATATAGTAGTCTCGATAAAGGCTATCGGGGTTCTTGATGGCATCTTGGAACCAAGGATGTTGATCAGATGTATGATTCAAGACAAAGTCCATGATGAGGTGGATCCTTGCCTTATGCAAATCCTTGATTAAGTTTTCCATATCTTCCATGGTCCCCATATGAGGATCGATTGCGAAGTAGTTTGAAACATCATAGCCGTTGTCTACTTGTGGTGAAACAAACACAGGATTAAGCCAGACGGCGTTAACTCCTAAATTTTTCAAATAAGGGATGCGTTTGCGAATACCATTAAGGTCACCAACGCCATCGCCATTGCTATCTTGAAAAGACTTAGGATAAATTTGATATATAATTGCGTGATCGTACCAATGTGCCATAATTAATTTCCTCCACGCATAGTTTAAGGGAAATTAGAAACCGTTTTCAACATCATATTTATTGTTAGCGGTATCAAAAAAGCACAACTCAAATTTGAATTGTGCTCTTTGCTTACTTCTTTTTAAATATCATGTTCCAAACATTCCGCCACTTGCTGCCTTTCTCCTGCAAATCAGCCACTGACTGCGTTACCTCAATACAGCCAAGATATTTTCCTTGATCATTATGCAAACTATAAAAGGCAATGTTCACCGGAATCCCATCTTTATGAATCATAATCGACAATTTACCACGTTTGCCTTCGTGCATCTGCTTTAAAACTGCCTTAACATGACCTTGACTGTGACCGGGATGAACTTCAAAGACAGTTTTGCCGATATCTTTTTCAGTTCGCTTAAATAAGCGATGTTTATTCATCGATGACCAAACAACCACATCGTTTTCATCTAGGACATCCATTTCCTGAGGAATAGTCTCAAAGATAGCATTTAACTGTTCGACACTTAAACTGCCGCCTATTAATTCGATTTTATCTGTCATTTACTTTGCTAACCTTATAACTTCACGGGCAATCATCAATTCTTCGTTGGTTGGTACAATCAATGCTTTTACTTTTGAATCAGGCTTAGAAATAAATTTTTCACCATCAGTATCATTGGCCTTATAATCAGGCTCCAAGCCTAAGTAACGCAATGATGACATTACGCCGGCCCGAACGCCGGGATCATGTTCACCAATCCCAGCAGTAAAGACAATACCATCGATACCGTCAAGTTCTGCCGCATATGCACCAACATAACGGACAACGCGGTTAACAAAAATCTTTCTTGCCAGCCATGCATGCTTATTTTTACTTGCTAACAGATCCCGCATATCAGAGGAAACACCTGATACACCGAGCATCCCCGACTTATGGTTTAACATATCAACGGCTTTTTCAATCGTCATGCCGGTCTTTTGCATAATATATTCAAGGGCTGATGGATCAAAGTCGCCGCTACGTGTTCCCATTGCTACCCCAGTCACAGGACTAAAGCCCATTGAAGTATCAAGTGACTTGCCATTTTTAACCGCAGTAACTGAAGAACCAGAACCTAAGTGACAGACAATCAATTTTACTGTATATAGGTTCTTGCCCATCATGCGCGCTGCTCTTGGGGCAACATAGCTAATAGAAATGCCGTGAGCACCATACTTACGAATACCATATTTTTCATAATACTTATATGGAATTGGATAAAGATAATTAACTTGATCAAGACTAGTATGATATGACGTATCAAATACTGCCACTTGTGGCACATCTGGAACAATCTTCATAAAAGCCTTAATCCCCATTGCTTCTGGCACATTATGCAAAGGGGCTAATTCACCTAAATCAAAAATTTGTTGCAGCTTTTGCTTATCAATTAAGACGGAATCTTTAAAAACTTCGCCCCCATTAACTACTCTATGACCTACGCCTGCTAGTTCATCCAGACTTTTTAATACGTGAAACTTCTTTAAATCTTCAATTAATAAGCTAACAGCTGCTTCCTGGTCTGGAATCGAAGTATTTTTAATATATTCTTTGCCATTCAACTTAATTTTGAAAACAGCATTGTCCATTCCTACACGATCAGCCATCCCTGAAGCGATAACCTTTTCGTCTGGGAATGAAAAAAGCTTATATTTAAATGATGAACTACCAGAATTTATTGCCAAAACTTTTTTCATAATCGTGACCTCTATTCATATTTTATCTCTTATTTTTAGTATAGCGCTTTCACCTATAATAGAAAATAATTTTAAAAGCAGTTAAAAAGCACCTCTGAGTTATCAGACGTGCTCGTTATTTTTTCGATTTATCTAGTTGATTGGCGCCGAATTAGCTTAGGTTTGAGCATTACTTCACCTTGAGGTGAACCCGATTGGGCAATCTTTTGCAGTAGCATTTTAGCTAACATTTCACCCATTTCAAAAATTGGTTGTTTAATTGTTGTTAGCTTTGGATTAGAAACTTGATCTAAAAAGACACCATCAAAACCAATAACTCCAAAGTCTTCCGGAATTCGAGCGCCTTCATCTTGCAATTGCCGTACAACACCCACTGCAATTCGATCACTGGCACAGACGAAACAAGTATCTTTTTTAAATTCCTTAAAATGTTCATGAATCACATCTTGCGCAGCATGACTATGATTAGAAACCCGAAAAATTTGTGGTATCAACTGGTGTTGTTGCAAAGTGTTGATATAACCAGCTTCACGTGAATATTCAAATGGCTCTTTTAAATCAATTCCAATAAAGACAATGTGCTTATATAACCGGTCTAAAGCATATTGAGTAGCCATCTTCTCTGCTAACTGATTATCAGAATCAACAAAGTCATAGCCGCGGTGATTTTCACCAAATAAAACAAAAGGCTTATCGAGTTTATCAAATAATTCATAATCTTTGTTTCGCGCCCCGGTAATTAAATAGCCATCTGCATGTTCCTTTTCAATTTGATTAGGATCCGTAACTAATTGCATCGCATACTGCTTAGTATTTAAACCACGAGCAAAACCAAAAAGCAAGTTCATATAGTATGGCTCAGTGGTATCAATATCTTCTAAAGTGACGAATTTTACCACGTTAGTCCGATTATTAACTAAAGCCTGTGCAATTGAATTGGGATGGTAGTTTAGTTTCTCCATTGCTTTTTCTACCATTGCTCTTAATTCTGGCGTTACTTGCTCAGGATGATTAATCACTCGTGATACCGTCATTTTTGATACATTTGCTTCTTTAGCAACATCTGATAAAGTAGTCATATTATTCCTATTCTAAGTACATCTTTCTGAATCGGTTTAAATCTTTTTGGCTAAAGCCAAGCTCTTTTTTGAAAAATCCATCAAAACTGCCCCAGCCTTGGCGAATAGTTTCCGTAATTCCACGAATAGCCGGTCCCTCTCCCTTGGTAATATTCATTTTAGAAACTAGGCTAGCAATTTCATTATCATCGGGGAACTGTTTAGCCAAAGCAAAGTCATACAATTCATTGGTCAATAAATAATCACGCGAAATGGTGTCATCATCAACACCTAATGCAGTTAAGATCAGTGCTGAAGTCATTCCAGTTCTATCTTTGCCTGCACTACAATGATAAACTAGCGCATCTTCTTCAGGTAATTCAATCAATTCCGCAAAAATTTTAGCAAATTCATGTTGACTATGTGAATTAAGCAAAACCTGCTGGTAAATTTGACCAAGCCAATTGTCACCCATATCAGGAATATGATGGACAAAGCGATATAACTTGTTATCGCCTTTATTTTGCTTGCGGTTTTCAGAATAAATATGTGCATCAACAAAACGGACATTTGACCAAAGCTTGTCAGGCGCTGAATTTTGTTCATACTTAGAGCGTAAATCAACATCTACGGTAATTCGGCGTTCAACTAACTTTTCTTGATCTTCCTTCGACAAGGAGCTAAGTGAATCAGAACGATATATTTTGTTCCACTTTACATGTTGACCCTTGTCATTTTGGTAGCCGCCGATGTCTCTGAAATTCAGCGGTCCATCCAAAGCTAATATTCGATCATGCTTCATTTTTCCTTGCCTTTCCTCATTAAAGTGTTAATACCGTACTTTTATTATATCATTATCAGTCATGTGCAAATAACCGAGCAGCACGAATTGCACGTTGCCAACCTGAATAAAGTTTTTCACGTTCAACTGCACTCATTTTCGGCTCAAAGGCCTGTCCAATCGTAAAGGTATGCTTTAACTCGTCAATATTTTTCCAATAGCCAACGGCAAGGCCAGCTAAAAAGGCTGCACCCATGCTGGTTGTTTCCAGCGTTTTAGCGCGTTCAATTTCAATCCCTAAAATGTCAGCCTGAAACTGCATCAGGTAATTGTTGTTGCTAGCACCGCCATCAACACGTAAAGCAGGAATTTCAATGCCTGAATCTTGTTGCATCGTATCAACAACGTCACGGGTTTGATAAGCTAATGACTGCAAAGTTGCTTTAATTATATCCTTGTCAGTAGTTCCACGTGTAACACCGAAGATTGAACCACGAGTCTCCGCATCCCAATATGGTGCGCCTAACCCAGTGAAGGCAGGGACAACGTAAACCTCGTTCTCTGATGTCGACTCAAGCGCTGCTTGTTCAGAGTCTGGCGCATGCTTAATCAACTTCATCGAATCGCGTAGCCATTGAATTGCACTACCAGCCACAAAGATTGATCCTTCTAAAGCATAAGTAATCTTACCATTAATGCCATAACCAATGGTCGTTAACAGATTATTGTTAGAGTCTGTTGGCTTGTCCCCTGTGTTCATCACAATAAAGGCACCGGTGCCATATGTATTTTTCACCATTCCTGGTTTCAAAGCTAGTTGACCAAATAAGGCTGCCTGTTGGTCACCGGCCATCCCAGCAATTGGCACTTGTCCACCAAAGAACATATATGACGCTGTTTCACCATAAATCTCTGAATTCGAGCGCACCTCAGGCAACATTTTCTTAGGAATATTGAGCAAATGCAAAATATCGTCATCCCACTTGAGCGTGTGAATATTAAACAGCATGGTCCGTGAAGCATTAGTGTAATCAGTCACGTGTTTAGCACCATCAGTTAACTTCCAAACTAGCCAACTATCAATCGTGCCAAAAAGCAACTTTCCCTGTTCAGCTTTTTCTTGCGCGCCAGGTACATGATCAAGAATCCAGCGAATCTTAGTTGCACTGAAGTATGGGTCAATAATTAAGCCTGTTTTTTGACGAATTTCATCACTATAGCCTTCTTTTTTTAATTTTTCAGCTAATTCTGTTGTCTGCCGTGACTGCCAAACGATTGCATGATAAATTGGCTCACCTGTATCCTTGTCCCAAACAACGGTCGTTTCACGTTGGTTGGTAATGCCAATTGCGGCAATTTGATTAGGCCAAATGCCCGAATTAATAAAAGCATTGGCAATTGTTGTTTGGACCGCCATCCAGATTTTATTAGCGTCATGTTCAACCCAGCCAGGCTCTGGGAAATATTGGTGAAATTCTTTTTGGGCAGAAGCAACTTCACGTCCATCATGGTCAAAAATAATTGCTCTAGTAGAGGTGGTTCCTTCATCGATTGCTAAAATATATTTTTCTGTCATAGTTATTCTCTTTTCTACAAAAGCGCTTTCTTATAATATTACTGTTTTTCTAATGCAGATTCTAGCAGTTAATGTAATAGATACGGTATAATTTTTATAAGGATTTTTTAAGGAGGGCATTTTAATGGAAAAAAATCAAAAAATTGCGGTAACAATTGCGGGTAACGATAGCGACGGCAGCGCAGGCATGCCAGCGGATCTGCATTCATTCTACGCCCGCGGTGTTTATGGCATGGGGCTGATGACAGCCGCTGTTGCTGGCAATACCAAAGGAATTTTTGCCCAACAAATTATGCCGCTTGATTTTATCCAAAAGCAATTCGATGTGTTAAACGACGACTTCAAGATTAATGCGACTAAGACAGGGATGCTGGCTAACAAGGAAATTATCGATTGCGTTGCCGATAATCTTGAAAAATACGACATGGGTAAAATCGTGCTTGATCCCGTCATCATCACTAAGCACGGTGCCACTCTACTTGACGATGATGCCTACCAGACATTCTTAGACAGATTATTGCCGCTAGCCGATGTAATTACGCCTAACTTTTATGAACAACAAAAGCTAACTGGCTTGAAGCTAAATAATAAGGAAGAAATTCACGCAGGCGCTAAAAAACTACAAGAGATGGGTGCTAAAAATGTCTTGATGAAGGGACGTCATGACTCAGATAATCAGACTGAAGTAACTGATATTTTGTTGACTGAAGATGGCGCATTTCACGAATTTACCAAGCCTTTCTTTAAGACTGATCGCGTGAATGGCACAGGTGATACTCTCTCCGCAGTCATTGCGGCAGAATTAGCTAAGGGAAAGTCTGTAATTGATGCTATAAAAATTGGTAAGGACTTTACTTACGCTGCAATTTCTCACCCAATTGATGTTGGTTCAAAATGGGGTCCGATCAATCACTTGGCTGCACAGGAAGAAAATAGATAGAAAAAACACCGAAGCTCAGATTTTGAACTTCGGTGTTTTTATGTCTGTTTTCAATTAAATCATTGCTGTGTAGAAATACAGTATTACACAAATAATGAACGCTATTACGTATCCCATGATTATGCTAATAACCCAATGAATATGATGGTGTTGCATCCAAGTAGCTAACCAGTCGCCCAGGACTAGACAATATGATCCTACCAGCCAGTAATTGATCTTTTTCTGATTAATTGCTGGTAATGGTAAGATTAAGATTATTATTAGCGCTACAGCTAAAATATATTTCAAGGCTGTATAGAGTTTTGGACTCAGTAATGATTCACGCAATTTATTTTACCTTGTTTCTTCTAAATCATATATTCGATTTCCATTAATTTTTGGATTTACTTATTTCTTATAGCTCTTAATGATCCAAAATATACCAAGCATAATAAAAAGGATCGATAATACTACTAGTTGCATAACTGGTTTATATCTAAGAAAGCATGAATCTATTAGAAATACCACACCAACAGCAATAATCGTCATTCCAGATATTTTGCTTTCCTTTTTTATAATAATTATTACAACAGCAATTAAGATTACTACTGCAGTTACAATTGAAGCAACGTCGACTTGCATTAACTTAAGTTTTTCCTTCCATCTAAGTCTTCAACTATTATTTTAAATCATGTAAGTTCTCCTGCGATTGACTTTGTATCATATTTGTTACAAATTATTACTCAGACCAACTAGCAATAAAGTTTTTATAGCCTAATACACCAAGATCCTGTCTAATCTCTTTTGTTTTGTCCTTTTGATCCAAAAATAATGCTTTCATATAAAACACTTCAATTCTATAAATCATCAAATGAAACGACCCAGTAGCATTAATAATATATTCCATCACATCATCAATATGATCAAAATGTGTCAGTTGTTTATGAACCTTTCTGTCGTAACAAACCACCAGATAATTTTCTAGCAATCTTAAATATCTTTCAGTCGTTAACTCTGAAAGCTCAGATTTGTTTGCAAAATCAAGCAAGCGCCCAATTAAAAAGTCCAATTCATCTTGTGGCCACATCGGCATCGTATTAGCCAGTAATCTCAACAGGTCTGGTCGCTCAAGCCAATTATTTCCTTCATCAAACTCAGCTTTTATTTTCTTCCTGATTTCTACATCAATCTTGTCAGTCTTCCCCTTAAAATATGTCAAAGTAATTAGTGCTCGCAACTTTAGAATCTCATTATTAGATGAATTCATTATCTGCTGACAATACTTATCCAAAGCTTCAGTATCTTTCGCACTAACTGCTTGATTCATTTTAGTTTCAAATTGCTTCTCAACTTTTCGTTCTTCTAACGTGTAGTCATCTTGAATAAGATCACAAAATTCTACTAAATCAATTTGATGCTCAAGCAATATTTGAAATAAGCTTTATGCATTTATGCGATTTTTATCGCTTTCAACTTTTGCATAAAACGGTCGACTAAGAATCCCTTCGCACATCTGCTCTTGTGTTAACCCCAACTTCAATCTTTCTTTACGCAGTGCTTCTCCAATTTTCATAGCAAGCCTCCTGTACAATTTTTAATAAAAATAGCACTTTATACTTTTTAGTCAATGAAAAAAGCCGCCCCGAGGGACGGCTTTGTAGTGGCGTAGCATGCTACGAATCAACGTAGGAGTTGGTCAAGCATATGCTTTAATCGCTTCTTAAGAGCTTTCTTAAAGCGCTTGATGCTTCCGCGGTCAATTGGTATAACTACTAGTACGAGAAAGATACACCACTTCACGGAGAATACACCTCCTTCTGCACGTAAAGTAAAGGCGCTACCCTTTGTGACGTGCATTTTAATTTTATCATGATATAATACAGTTAGTACGAGAAAGTATGCACGTGATGTGCGTGGGCTACTAGCTGGTAGCTCAAAAATTAGCAGGGCGGTCGAATGACCGTCTTTTTTGTGCAAAAAAACAGCAACGAAATTAATCATTGCTGCTAATTTACTTACTTCTTTTTCTCAATCACAAAATAATATCCTGCTGTCAAAATTTGAGCAATTCCTTCAAGCGTAATTGCCAAATCTGCACCAAAACGCGCTACAATCAGCCCGCCTAAAAACGAGCCAATTGGAAGCATTGATGACAGAATAGAGTCATTAATTGTTTCTACTTGACCTAAACATACCTATCTTTTTTAGTATATGGTTCTATCTATAAATATAACTACCATCGGGATAAAACGTTATTGCTCGCTTATCCTTGTAGGACTCAATTAATGCATTGATTGAATTTTTATCTTTGAATCCCATTCTTTTTGCTAAATAATTTTGCGTCCTGCCTGTATCCTTACAAAGGGAATTTAATGTTCTCTTTAGATACTTAAAATCATACTTCTTATTTAAAGAATACATTAAATCTAAAAGAGATATTATTACAATTGCTAATCTGTGAGGATAATTACCATTATCCATATTCAAATATTTGCGATATTTTGTAGCGACTTTAGGCATGGTCTTCAACGAAATATCTACCAAATCTCCATTATGACAACATATATTTCTAATTAAATTTAGCAATTCTAAACTTTGAATTAGACTTTTAATATCTAAATGGAATAATTTCTGACTAATTTCTCTACGGTTATCAGGTAGCATCAACTTGACTAAATATATACTTTGCCCGAATGATAAAGTATTTACCATAAGCCAAACTGTGGGAAATATTCTTGTACGGTCCGTTCGTTCAAATTTTTGAACATCTATATAGTTAGACTTTTTCACTTGATGCTGCAATTGTGATAAAAAAGCCAGTTCTTCATTTTTTATCTTATACTTATCTACTTTTACGCCCATAATTCTTCCACGACGTTTAACAGTACCTAAATATTTATTTCTTCCACTATTTTGACACCACTTTTCAAAGTCCAAATATAAATATGGGTCTGTCTTACCTAAAATATAAGAGATTTCATTGTTCAATGCAGTTTCTATATCACCAATTGCTTGAAAAATTTCTTGCTTTAAACGTTGATCTCTATAGTATCTTTTAACCAATTCATCAAAGCTAATACCCATATACTGATTATTATCATGATCCCAAAATGCATAAGAATACTGTTTCAATTTATAATATCCTATTATTTTTAACGTATTAACCTGCTTTTCGAATTTAATGCTATTTTGATCAATTCCAGTGATTCCTTTTTTCTTAAAAAGAAGGACTTGGTCTACATATGAAAGATGATGCTCCATGATTTTCTCCATAAAAAAACCTTCGCTGATGGATAAATCCGTCATCACGAAGGTATGATCTATCATTATTATACAAGATTTCCCAAAAAAATGTAGTATTTAGCTAGCATTTTTATCGAACGTATGATTAATTATATAGTTATTTACATTTCAAAGCAAACAGTAGATAAAGTAAGAAAAAAACAGTTACATGCCATAATGTAAACTTAGAGATTTTTAGCAATCTACATCTATGCATAATTTTTGCATGAAAACAGCAATGATGAGTGTATTTTAATTTACTTCTTTTTCCCAATTACAAAATAATATCCTGCTGTCAAAATCTGCGCAATTCCTTCAAGTGCAATCGCCCAATCTGCACCAAAATGTGCTACAATCAGTCCACCTAAAAATGAACCAATCGGAATCATTGACGATAAAATCGACTCATTAATCGTTTCTACTCTACCTAAAATATGCGGACTAAAACTCTCCTGCACCAACACTTCAAAGTTAATATTCATCATCACAATCCATAGTTCAGACGTAAAAAACAAAATCAACAGTAGAAACGGCATCCCTTTGGGAACAGCTGGCTCAAGAACAATTGCTAAACCTGATAACGTGAGACAAATGACGACTAACCTTTCAATCTTGCTTTTATCAAAAGTTAGTCGCTGTACCAGTACACTGCCAACTAATCCACCTATTGATGAAGCTAATTCTAAGCCACCATAACTAATTGCCGATTTAGTCAAATGTTCAGTCGCAAAATACGGCAAACCCACAGATGAAATGCCGTAAAAAAGATTAGTCACTGCAAAAGGCATGATCAACCGTGCTATCTTACCTTCTTGCTTCAGAGTTTGCCAGCCTTTAAGCAAATCTTGCCCATAATTTTCTGTAAAATATTCATTCGACTTATTTGGAAGTAATAATTTCCTAGGCAATATTAGTCGCGTATAAAAAGCTAGGGCGCTTGCAAAAAATACTGCAGAAATAATTATCGTGGAATCAAGTGACACCCAAGTAATCAATAACGTTGCCGCTGCATTCAAAAACAAATCCAGCGTTTTATAAGTCATTTGGAAAACGCCGTTTACTTTAGTTAGCTTTGCTTTTGAAACAATGACTGGCAAAATTTTTTCTTCAGCAGGATAAATCAAAGTTGAGCCAATCGTTGAAATGACGTATATCCCTAGCAAAAGCCAAATTGTTAAATCTTGCCACAGTTTAATTTGAAACAACAACGCCGCTATAACGCTGTCCACTATCTGCACTAGCGTTACAAGCTTAAGTAGCTTTTTAATATAGACACGATCAATCAACGGTCCGAAGACGAACGACAACATTTCAATTGATGAGTCTGCAACAAAGATTAACGATAAGATAAGCGGCGAATGAAAGCGCACCTTGAAGAACCACAAGATCGCCATGTAAAACAACGAATCCGCAATGTTGGTTAACACTCGTCCTGCTAATAATCGTCTGACATTGACATTTTCTTTTTCAATTAAGTTAAACATTTTCCCATTCCTTTTCACAACACTACTAATGTCGCTGAAAGCCAGGGAAAATTACTATTTAGTTTTAGTTTAAAATCCCAGACTTTCAGCTAAAAATCTGGGTTGAGCCTTAAGTAGCGTTTGACGAATGAAAGGAAATAATTCATTCGCAAACTTAACCCTAAAATGTCGCGCATTTTAGTCCTCGCTTTCTGTGAAAATTAAGATCATTATAGCATGAACAGTGGCTTATCAATAATAGTCATTCTATCCTTATATTTTTCGTATTTTCATTCAATTTCAGATCATGACTTATGATAATAACCAAATTAACTTGCGCTATTTCCTGCAATAGTTTTAATAAATCACTTTGTAACTCAGGATAGATATTTGCCAACGGTTCATCTAGTAAAAAACATTGCGCGCCAGTTTTTAAAACAGCAGAATATAACTTTACTAACTGTATTTCACCTGTTGATAGTTCGCTCATCTCTCTATCTAAAATCTTTTCAATTCTAAATTGTGGCGAATCAAAAACTTTTGCAAAATACTCGCTTTTATAAACCTGACTTTTATCAGAATATGATCCTAAATAGTCCCTCACTGAACAATTAGGAAGTGGTATATCTTGAAATAAACAACTTATATTTGATTCTCTCAGTTTTCTTTTATTAATTAAATCAGCATCTATACCATTTATGGTTATTTTTCCTTCCTTTTTCGGCGTGTATAGGCCAATTATTGTTCTGAGCAAAGTAGATTTTCCAATTCCATTTCTGCCCCTCACAATATAAAATCCTGGAGTAACAAAATTGGCAGAAAAATTTGAGGTGAATAAGGGGGTTTTTCATCTAAGTAAATATTAAAATCCTGTACTTGAATCAAATTTATTTTAGAAATTATTTTTTTACCATCTTGTTCATTCTTCATGGTTAGTAAATTGTTGATTCTCATCCACGCTACTTTAAACAATTCAAATTTAAATAAGATAGAAAAAATTTCATCAACCTGTCCCAAAAGTTGATTAAAATATTGAAAAATAATTGAAAAGGAACCGATTGTCATCTTGCCGGAAATCACTGATAAACCGCCATTAATAAACAATACTAATTGAAAAATAAGTTGCAAAACAATCTCGCTATTAGACATATGTCAACTACCCTAGACTGAAGTCTAGGGCTTAGTGGCTTGTTAGCTTGCGCTAACCAGAACACCAACTTGCTTAGATACGGATTTGA
>OKSF01000536.1_pt1 | contig 36085 bp, 29 predicted proteins | sample 1606061 | NCBI WGS metagenome assembly OKSF01 (sample SAMEA3541567, study PRJEB24748) | human gut metagenome | biome: human gut; feature: human-associated habitat; material: faeces | place: China | collected 2012
GAAGTGTGGTAACACATGGAGCTGACTGTTACTAATAGGTCGAGGGCATAACCAAGTAAGGTGGATAGGTAAGATGTTAAAAAGTTTCTTATATGCAGTTTTGAAGGTATATATTTTATATAAAATAAACATTAACCTGGAATGAGAGGCACGTCTGAAAGAGAAATCTTTTGGGCGTGTTTTTTGTGTACTCAATTTTATATTTACTTCGATGTATTTTACATAATATAATATATAAGATGCCAGGGTTGTGGGAGTGCAACGCACGGAACAATCCGTAGGCATCATAGTTGGGGCTTTTGCCCCCAACATCATATATAAATAATACTAGGATTATGTAAGATTGTACAATAAAGAAATGATATCTGTGAGGGAAAGATGAAAGAATTATTTACACGATGGGGAAGAAATCTAGCTTCTGAACATGTTTTACAGGAATATCCAAGACCAATTATGATGAGAGAAACGCATTATGAAATTTTAAATGGCTGGTGGGAATATGCCTTTACACAGAATCAGAAGAAACCAAAGCAATATGATGGAAAAATATTAGTCCCGTTTTCACCAGAGAGTGTTTTATCAGGGGTATTCAGGCAGTTAATGCCGAATGAATATTTGTGGTACAGAACAAAGATAAAGTGTCAGAAATGGGATAATAAGGCATTACAAGAACGACTATTATTACATTTTGGAGCAGTAGATCAAAGTTGTAAAATCTGGATGAATGGACACTTTGTAGTAAGTCATGTGGGTGGTTATCTGCCATTTTCCTGCGATATTTCGGAGTATGTTCATAGTGGAGAGAATGAATTGGTAATTATGGTACAGGATCTGTCAGATACATCGTATCATGCAAAGGGCAAACAAAAATTGAAACGTGGAGGGATGTATTATACTGCTCAAAGTGGAATATGGCAGACTGTGTGGATGGAATATGTTCCGCAAGACCGGATAAAAAATGTAGAAACTAAATATATAAAAACTGAAAAACAAAAAGAGAAGTCAACTTTAAATAATTGCGTAAATGCATCAGAGAAGGTAAAAATATATATTCAGACAGTCTCAGAACAGAAAGATTTGACTGTACAAATAGATATTAGATTCCCGAAGATATATGCGAATGCAGAAGATAATGTAACGGATTTTATTGCATTATCACACACGATACCTGATGTGCAAAAATCAATATCAGGAAGAGCAAATACATGGATAGAGGTAGAAATTCAAAATGCAAAATACTGGTCTTGTGAAACTCCATATTTGTATTATTTTCATGTATCATTGATTGAATGTGAGGATGAGACAGATAAGATGCACGTTTTAGATGAAGTGGAAAGTTATTTTGCGATTCGTGATTTTACAATTCAACAGGATGAAGACCATATTCCCCGCATTTATTTGAATAACAAGAAGTGCTTTTTGAAAGGAGTTCTGGATCAAGGCTATTGGTCGGATGGTCTTTATACAGCACCTTCAGAAGAAGCATGGATCTTTGATATTCTGGAAATGAAAAAAATAGGATTTAATATGGTCAGAAAGCATATTAAAATAGAACCGCAACGCTGGTATTATCATTGTGACCGACTTGGAGTGATTGTGTGGCAGGATATGGTAAATGGAGGAGAAAAGTATCAGAGTTGGTTCGTCACGTATCTGGCAACGGTGCTGTCCGGATTGGGGATTACAGTAAAAGATCATTATTCCAGATTATTTGCAAGACGAAGTCAGAAAGGAAGAATTGAATTTATCAACGAGGTAAAAGAAACGATTCAGTTGCTAAAAAAACATCCGAGTATATGCACATGGGTCATTTTTAATGAAGGATGGGGACAATTTGCTACACAACGAATCACGGATATGGTGAGAAAGATAGATTCAGAACATTTGATAGATTCAGCAAGTGGTTGGTTTGATCAGGGAACAGGAGATTTTCAAAGTATACATAATTATTTCTTCTCTTTAAAAGTTAAACCGGAAGACGTCAGAGCAGCCGTATTGAGCGAATACGGAGGTTTTACATTAGAAGTAGAAGAACATACTGCATCAGAAAAGAAATATGGTTATGGAGGCTATAAAACGAAGACAGAGTATCAGAAGGCCTATCGTCAACTAGATCGTAAAATAAAAAAATTAGAAGGACAGGGATTATGTGGATGTGTGTATACACAATGGAGTGATATAGAAGATGAGATTAATGGAATCTATACATATGACCGTGAAGTAAATAAATTGAGTTAGAGTAGAAAAAACGATTCTTGATGATCGCACTGCGGCGGATAAGAAGTATGTTGCATACTGCGATCCGCCGCAGGCGAAGAATCTAGAAAGCGAGATTCTTTTTAGATTAGGTGTGTACTTTCCAATTTTTCTGTAAATGCATCATTTAACTTGATGACTGGTTTCCTGAGTATCAGACCGAGCAACAATGCCGGAATCAGGAAGAGTGCCAGTTTTCCAAGTTCAATCCAGTAGTTCATGCCATAGAAACCGGCGATGCATTCACGCATAGCGTTCATGCTGTGCACAAATGGAAGTAAAGGATATACTTTCCGGAAAAATTCCGGCGCACACTGAATTGGGAAAGTTCCACCACTTCCGGCTACCTGCATGACCATCAGCACAACTGCGATTGCTTTACCGATATCTCCAAAGGAAACAGTCAAAGCGTAAATAATGTTTACATATACAAGACTGCTAAAGCATCCTGCCAGTACAAATAATACAGGATGTTCACATTGGATGCCCAGGAAATAAAGATCGCCAAGACAGATCAATGCGCTCTGTAAAAATCCTATACAAAGGAGAAGAAGAATGCGTCCAATATATAACTGGTGTTCTTTCGGATTATTTAATTTGTGTTTTAAGTTGTCTGAAACATTTACTTTTAACATGGCAGCCATTACAACTGCGCCGACCCAAATCGCGAGTGTTGAGTAGAATGGAGCCATAGCAGATCCATAGTTCTCGATAGGGTAGATATGTGTTTCATTAAGCTTGACCGGTGATGCAAGGAATGAACCAATTGCCTCCGGATCCTCAGAGAGAAGGCTGGTCAGTAATTGGATGCCGTTGTCATCGGAAGATAGCATTGCAGTTGCTGCATTAGACATTTTACCGGATGCTTCATTTAAAAGAGAAGCGGAATCTGATAAAGCTTTCTGTACCTCTGTGAGATTTCCAGCTGCAGAGCCTGTCACCCCGGAAATGTCTTTCAGACTGTTATCTAACTGTCCAAGCAGTGAAGTAATAGAGCTGCTTGTGCTAGTCAGATCATTTGCCAGATCATCCAGACTACCCTTAACATTGTTCTCATAATCTTTTTTCACAGTACTGATTGAAGAATTACTCTGAGCGATCAAGCTGTCAATATTGTTCTTTAATTCGGTTGCATTTGCAGTTGCGGAAGTAATACCAGTAGCTGCATCGTTAATTGCATCTCGGATGGCAATTTGTGAATTTCTGGCAGAATTTATATCATAGATTGCTTTATTCAGCAAATCTAAAACGCCTTGATTCGTAACAGTTCCAGAATCTCTGATTCCAATTAGAGAGTTTTCCAGTGACTGGTAACCATCTATCAAATTCTGCACACGTCCACTTACGGCAGTCAGTGCATTTGCACAAGCCTGTGCGTCTGAATTATAGGAATCCAGTGCATTTCCAACACAGGTGGATACCGCACTGTAGAAGGAAGCACTCTGTGAAAGTGCCTGGTTGATGGAATCTGTTGTTCCTGTTAAAGCTGAATTCAGGGAATCAATACCATTTCCAGCCACGCCCAGAGCATTTACACTGGCTTTTGTACCGGAACCGGACTGACTTAAGAATTCTGTAGTGGTATTCAACATAATTGCCGCAGAATTTGCCATATCGGAAAATGCCTGTACAGTGCCGGCGGCAGAGGATAAGTCTGTTGAAATCTGCGCCAGTGCGGCTGAGAGGTTGTCGGCGATTGTCTGATCATCGGTCTCGTCAGCAACGTTATTAACAAGCTGAAAGGCTTCTAATGCGGTCTGGGATACCGTCTGTACAAATGTATCATTCATTTGCTGCTGTACGGCATTTGCGCCTTTTACGGTGACTTTCGGGGCAATTGCATTTTCCTTTTCATTGATATAATATTTGATTTCAGGATGTGTTACATTGGATGTGAAAATACTCATCATGTCTTTACTGAAATCTTTTGGGATTACGATTGCCGCATAATATTTTCCGGATTTTACTCCTTCTTTCGCTTTCTTAGCACTTGTAAATGTCCAGTCAAGCTGCGAGTTACCTCTAAGAGTTGTTAGAACCTGATCTCCAAGGTTAAGGTTTACTGAGAGAAGTTCACCGCTATAACCTTCATCAGAGCTTGCTACAGCAACTTTTAAGTTTCCTGTATTTCCGTATGGATCCCAGCTTGCAGCGATATTGAACCACGCGTAAAGAGTCGGAATAACAGTGATTCCCATAATAACGATCATGGCAATGACATTTTTATGGATCTTCTTTAAATCATACTTAAAAATGCGAAGAATATTTTTCATGATTATTCCTCCTCCTTTCCACGGAATTTTTTCACCATCTCATCAAAAGACATACCAGCCAGCTGTTGTTGCTCGGCGAGTCTTGTGTGAATGAATTCTACAATAATAAGCCATGTTGCGATGGCGATGATAGATATGATCCAAAGAACCAAAAATACAATTTTCGATTCCAGACTGAACATCAGTATCAGGAAGATCAACGGAATAATAGTGATCGCAAGGAAACCATAGCGGATCATTTTCCGATAATTCTGTTCAAAATTCTGAGCTTTCTCAGCGGTCTGTGTACGTAAGTCGTCTTGTGAAAGAGAGGCTTTTAAAAGCATAGACAACTGAGCGCTCCTGCTTAATTGATCATCTGGTTCTTCGCAGACCATAAATTCTGTTTCAGACAGCTTCAGGTCGAACAGGCGATTCAGTCCTGCCAGAAGAGGTCTTATTCCCAGTCCGATTAAAAGTGCAATCGGAACGTAGCAGAGCAAGATGAAAAGGTTGTGGATATAAACACTTCCATACATGCCTGCAATTGCTTCACGCATCGCAGCAACTCCATAAGTGAATGGAAGAAGCGGGTGTATTTTCTGGAAAAATACCGGTGTCATTTCAATCGGATAGGTTCCGGAAGATCCTGGAATCTGAAGAATGACAAAGATTACACATAACGCTTTTCCAATATGCTTAAATGTCAGTGACAGAGCATAAATAATGTTGACATATACAAAGGAGCATACAAGCCCGGTCAGTACCAGCGCAAATGGGTGACGGCACTGAACGCCTGGAAGAAATACATCTCCGACACATACGATCAGTCCCTGGACAAGACCTAGCAACATGTATAAAAGCCAGCGCCCAAAATACATATTTGTGGCACTGTAAGAACGCATGGATCTGTCACGGTCCACTTCCATTTTGAAGATAGCAATCAGGACGATTCCTCCAACCCAGATTGCCAGGTTCGAATAGAATGGTGTCATGGAAGAACCGTAGTTTTTAACAGAATAGTACGTTTCTGTATCCACATTTACCGGAGATGATACGAATTCAGCAATCGTATCGGAATCAATGCCTTCCAAAGAGGTAAGCTTCTGGAATGTCTCAGAACTTGTAATCGCATTGATGTCGGTACGGACGTTGTCCAGTCGGTTGATTACGGCATTCAGAGAGGACTGTGTTCCATTCAGTACGTTGTTCAGTTCTGTGAGGCTTGTGCCAAGCTGTGTCAGAATACTGTTTAACTGCTCAGTGGTAGCAGGTACACCGTTCAGTATTCCGTTCAGTTCACCTGTCAGACTGGAAAAAATATCCATAGTCTGATTCAATTGTGGAAATACGTTCTCATCAAGAGAGGTACGAAGACTCTGAATACCACTTAAGTTTGCTTTGTTGATTGTTTCCAACTGTGCAAGTGTATTGGTTGTTGTGGAAAGTGCGTTGCTAATACCATCGTTTCCGGCAGTCAGGCTGCTGATCAACTGCTGATTGCTCTGGTTCTGCTCAGAAAGTTTTGCGAGAGCAGAGTTGATTGTATCGGACTGTGCCGGTAATTGTGAAGCAAGCTGCTGCAGTGTTGCAATAATTTCACCGTTTTTAGTATTGACTTCCTGGGCATTATTCAAAGCATTTCCCACTTTCTGATTAATATCAGAAGCCTGGCCAGACAGCTTGCCGAATCCTTCAGAAGCCTGGCCATAAGCCTGTTCAATAATACTCAGACCATTTGAAATAGACTGGGATAATGCGGAAGTGAAGTTCCCGGTAGCGGTTCGTGTGTCCTTTAATACGCTGTCTGCATCGGAAAGTGCATTTGCACCGGAAGTTGCTGCGTCACCTAAAGCAGATGTGGCACTTTTTGCGTTATCGATCAAAGTCTGTGTACCACCGACACTGGAATTGAAGGAATCCAGAATCTTTTGGTACTCGGCAATATTATCATTTACTTTGTCAAGCATTGACACAAGATCAGAATTGACAGTATTGATAGTACCGGCCAGGTCAGTAACAGACTGCTTTAATACATTTGAAACCGATTCAGATGCAATGGATGAAAAGGTATTGTTGATTTGAAGCTGGATTGTGCTGGCACCACTGTCTGTGATTTTTGGTGCAATTGCATTGATTTTTTCATTAAGATAATAATCCAGTTTCGGAGTCTCCATCTTGCCGGAGAGGATACTCAGAAGAGAACTGCTAAAATCTTCCGGAATTACGATTGCCGCGTAATATTTTCCGGATTTGACTCCTTCAACAGCATTTTCTTCATCCGTAAAAGTCCATCCGAGTTGATCATTTTCTTTTAAATTTTTAATGATTTCATTCCCGGCATTGATTGTAAGATCATTGCTTGTTGCATCTTTGTCGTTATTGGCAACGGCTACTTTAATGCCGGAGGTGTTGCTGTATGGGTCAATATTGGCTGCAATATTGAACCAGGCATACAGAGAGGGGATAATACATACGCCGATCATGACCAGCACGGCAGCAGGACTGCGAAGCAGACGTTTCATGTCCCGGCGGAAAATCCGAAATGCGTTCCTCATAAATAAAATGCTCCTTTTGTGTAAATATTTTTCTAGTAATAGATACGATGTTGATTATCTTATCAAAAAGTATTATATTAAGGAAGAAAGTGATTTACAACCGTTAAAAGGTTAAAAAGTGCTGATTAATAGACAGAAAATATTAAAAATGTTGCATTATATCAATATGTTATAAAAATTTAACACTATAATGAAAGAAAGAGCAGGAAACATATGCAGAAGAAGACAGACCGTCGGGTCCGCAAGACAAAGACCCAGCTTAGAAATGGGCTCGCCATGCTTATGAAGGAGAAAAGTGTAGGTGAGATTACAGTAAAAGAATTGGTAGATCAGGTAGATATTAACAGATCTACTTTTTATTTGCATTATCCAGATATATCAGGGCTGTTGTATGAGATTGAGAATGATCTGGCAGAGGAGATGGAACGTGCGATCAGAGAGCATCCAATTGAAAAGCGAGAGGATAATGGATTTTATTTTCTTCAGGACATATTTCAAGTGTTAGATAACAATCGAGAGATTGTTTCTGCTTTGGTCGGACCTTACGGAGATATGCGATTCATTCAGAAAGTGGAAGTTATTCTGGCAAGAAACAGCAGGGAGGTGTTAGAGCAGATGTTTCCGGAAAAAAGTGATCAGATGGATTACTTTTATGCATATTGCCTGAATGGCTGTCTTGGATTTGTAAAGACCTGGCTTGCCGATAAAAAGTCTTGTACACCAGAGTTCGCAGCAGATTTTATCTATCGAATGGTGGTTAGTTCTATGCGTGCTTTTTGTGAAACTCGTGAGGAAGTGTAGGAGTATACCATGCACTCTTAGTGAAATGTAACAAAAGAGCTTTCCCTATTTTGGTACATTCTTTCATTGACGGAAAAGTGTCAAAAGGATATAATTAAACTATCTAATGTAAGAGCTTACAAGGACGGTAAATGCCTTACGATTTTTTTAAAATTTAAAATGTAAGCGTTTACAATTCGTGAAGCATTTCAGTTCGAAAAGTTCTTCGTTGCGTTAGGAAGATGGCTGAAACAGGGGATCAGGAAAGCACAGGTTATCAGTCAGAGATCCTAGTTACAACAAAATATAGAAAGTGAGGACAAGCAATGAAAAAGAGGTTATTAGCAGTATTACTGACAGCAGCTATGGTACTCGGAATGACAGCTTGCGGATCTAAATCCAATAGCGGAAGCTCAGACAAAAAAGAAGAAGCTCAGTCAACCGATGATATCAAAGAGTGCACAATCAAGTTCCAGTATTGGGCAGATAACACAGATTATTCTTCCCTGATGCAGGACATCATCAAGAAGTTCAACGAGGAGAATGAGTACGGAATCACTGTTGAAGGTGAAGAAGTTCCTTGGGATGGTGGAGGATATTCCAACACACTGTTCAACGCAGCTATGGGTGGTGGAGCACCGGATGTAGCAACCTTTAAGCTTTCCGCAACACCGATGTTCACAAACAACAACCTGCTTGCAGACTTAACACCTTATGTTGATGCATGGGATAAGAAAGATGACATTTCTGACAACATCTACGACGTAATGAAAAAGGCAGGCGGATCTGACGATTCACTTTATCTGATGCCATGGAACATTCAGGTACTCTATGTATACTACAGACCATCAATCTTCAAAGAGGCTGGTATTACAGAGACACCTAAGACATACGATGAGTTCCTTGAGGACATTAAGAAATGTACAATGGATACAGATGGTGATGGAAAGACAGATGTATACGGATTTGGTATGCGTGGTGCTTCCGGTGGACAGGAGCCATGGGGAAGCTTCATCTATGGTGAAGGTGGAAGCTTTGATGATCTGACATCTGATGCATCTGTACAGGGTATGCAGGACTTCATCGATCTGTATAAGAACGGATATGTTCCAGAGTCAGCTACGAACGATGGATTCAACGAGACAGTTGCTAACTTCAAGTCTGGAAAGACAGCTATGTTCATACATCATATCGGATCTTCTAAAGGTATGGTAGAAGAACTTGGTGATGATGTTGATGCATTCATTATTCCGAAAGGAAAAGGACAGTGGACATCCATGGGAGATACAGAGACTGTAATGTTCGATTCTTGCGAGAACAAAGCAGCAGCATTCGAGTGGATGAAATATCTTGCAACAGAAGAAGGACAGAAAATGTGGTGCGAAGGAACAGGACAGGTTCCAGTAAGCAAGACTGTTCAGCAGGAAGACTACTTCCAGAATGACAAATTCATGAAAGTATCTATGGAAGGTGTTGATATCGCAGGTACAGTTCCGGTTAAAGATACAACAACTGAGTGGATCACAAACTGGCCGGCAACAATTTCTCAGGCTCTGACAGGCGAGATTACAGCGAAAGAGTGTATGGATAAGCTGGACAAAGCTCTTAACGAGTAGAAACTAGATTTTGTAACAACTAGATAATAATTGATTTATGAAACTGCCTTGTCAGGCAACTGGCAGGGCAGTATGATTGAAAGGGAAAGAACACGATGGTAAAAAAGAAAAGTATCTATCCATATTTATTGGTAGCACCTGCTCTGATTATCATTTTGTGCGTAGTATTCATTCCGGTTATTAATGCGATTGGAATGAGTTTCCAGAGTTATGATTTGAGAAGACCGAATGACATTGCGTTTGTCGGACTTGCAAATTACATCGCGGCATTTAAAGATGAGCTGTTCTGGAAAGCACTTTGGAAGACGATTCTCTGGGTGGTATTTGGCGTTGGATTTCAGTTTGTATTTGGTTTTATACTGGCATTGCTTCTTAACAAGAAGTTCAGAGGGCGCGGTGTTGTCCGTGCAGTCAGCCTGATTCCATGGGTCACACCTGGTATTTTGATCGGTCTTATGTGGAGATGGATGTATGACGGTAACTATGGTGTACTCAATGACATTCTTCAGAAATTACATATACTTAATAAGAGCATACCATTTTTAGCACAGACGAATACAGCATTTCCGGCAGTTGTAGTAACGATTATCTGGCAGGGAATTCCATTCTTTGCACTGATGATTCTTGCAGGGCTGCAGGGAATTCCAGGAGAACTTTATGAAGCAGCCGACATGGATGGCGCGACAGGATTCCAGAAGTTATTTAAGATTACAATTCCAAGTATTAAGAATACAATCTTTATCACAGGACTTCTGAGAATTATCTGGGTTGCAAACTCAGTCGATGTTATCTTCAACATGACGGAAGGTGGACCGGCTTATGCAACACAGACACTGAGTGTATATGTGTTTAATAAAGCTCAGGCATTGAACTTAGGATACTCATCAGCAATGGCAATCTTGCTTGCACTTGTACTTTGCCTGGTTGCAGTTCCGTATTTGATCTTTACATTTAGAGAGGAGGATAAGTAGTATGAAGAGGGAATCATTTTTAAAGAGATTTTTGACATTATATCTTCCACTGATCGTAATATTACTTTTCATCCTGTTCCCGTTTTATTGGACATTTATTACATCTATAAAACCGGACACAGAGTTATACGGAGCAGTTACATACTGGCCAAGACAAGTTCAATGGGAGAACTACACGAAACTGTTTACTACAACAGTAAATTTCCTGGCTGCCATGAAGAATAGCTTTATTGTTGCGGCAGTAACAACAGTTGTTTCTCTGACAGCATCAACATTAGCATCATATGCGTTTTCAAGATACAGATTTGCAGGACGTAGAGCGATGATGGCATTGTTTTTAAGCAATAATATGTTCCCTACGGTATTGCTTTTAATCCCATTATACTCTATAATGAGAAATCTGGGGTTACTTTATACTCCATGGGCTCTTGTACTCGCATATACAACGTTCACACTTCCATTTTCTGTATGGTTGCTGAATGGATTTTTTAACGACTTGCCACTATCACTTGAAGAAGCAGCATTGGTTGATGGATGTAATAGAAGGATGGCATTTTTCAAGATCATTTTACCTATATTAGGTCCTTGCCTTGTTGCCACCGGTGTATATATCTTCATGACATCATGGAACGAGTATACATTTGCGGTAATGTTTACGAACAATGCGACAAGAACAATACCTGTAGCACTGAAGAGTCTGATCGGTCAGCTTGGAGTTGACTGGGGTCTGTTAACAGCAGGTGGAATTATTACAATCATTCCAGTATGTATCATGTTCTTCTTTGCACAGAAGAGATTAGTTGAGGGATTAACAGCAGGAGCTGTTAAAGGTTAATATAAGGAGGAAGAAAAATGAATTACGAGAAAAAAGCAAAGGAATTGCGCCAAGAGATATTGAAGAGTTTATTTGCCTGCCAGTCAGGTCATCCGGGCGGATCATTATCATGTGTTGAGATTCTTATGGCTCTCTACTATGATGAGATGAAGAATCTTGATCCTAAGGATCCTAAGAAAGCAGACAGAGACCGTCTCGTATTAAGTAAGGGACATGCTTGCCCTACATTATATGCAATCCTGGCAGATCTGGGATATTTCCCGAAAGAGGATCTGGCACACCTTCGTCAGATTGACAGCCATCTTCAGGGACATCCAGACTGCAACAAGACTCCAGGTGTTGATATGAACACAGGATCTCTTGGACAGGGAATGTCTCTGGCAACAGGACTTGCTCTTGCAGCTAAGCATGCAAAAGCTGACTACAAAGTATATGCAGTAGTTGGTGATGGCGAGTGTCAGGAAGGTATTGTATGGGAGGCAGCTATGGCAGCAGCTCATTACAAACTTGATAACCTTTGCGTTTTACTTGACTATAACGGACTTCAGATTGATGGAACTAACGATCAGGTTATGGGACTTGGAAACATCGTTGAGAAGTTTAAAGCCTTCGGTTTCGAATGCTTTGAAGTAGATGGACATAACATCGAAGAAATTGACAAAGCAATTGAGGCTCCAGTATCTGGTAAGCCAAAATTCATTTGCTGCCACACAATCAAAGGTAAAGGTGTATCCTTCATGGAGAATCAGGTGGGATGGCACGGAAGACCGTTGAAACCAGAAGAGTTCGAGACAGCTATGAAAGAATTGGAGGCGTAAGAAGATGGGAAAATCATTAAGAGTTGCTTACGGAGAAGCATTAGTTAAATTAGGACAGAAGAACGATAAGATCGTTGCATTAGATGCAGACCTTGCACATGCAACAATGTCAGCTACATTTGCTGAGGCATTTCCAGATCGTTTCTTTAACGCAGGAATTGCAGAGTGTAATATGATGGGTATGGCAGCTGGATTTGCTCATACAGGATACATTCCATTTGCAAGCACATTTGCTCTTTTCGGAACAGGAAGAGCTTATGAGATCATTCGTAACTCTATTGCATATACAAACACAAATGTTAAATTTGGATTATCTCATTCAGGACTTTCAGTAGGAGAGGATGGAGGAAGTCATCAGTCTATCGAGGATGTTGCTCTTATGAGAGAGATGCCGAACATGACAATCTTTGTACCATGTGATCCTACAGAGATGGAGAAAGCTGTATTTGCAGCAGCAGAGATTGACGGACCAGTTTACATCCGTGTTGCAAGACCTGTTTGTGAGGATATCACAACAGAGGATACACCATTTATCCCGGGAAAAGCTAACATCTTAAAAGATGGTAACGATGTTTGCATCATCACAATGGGACTTATGGTACCAATCGCATTAAAAGCAGCTGAGATGCTTGAGGCAGAAGGAATTTCTGCAGCAGTTGTTAATATGCACACAGTAAAACCTATCGATGCTGAGACAATCCTTGCTATGAACGAGAAGTGCAAAGGTATCGTAACAGCTGAGGAGCATTCTGTGATTGGTGGACTTGGATCTGCTGTAGCAGAAGTCCTTGCAGGACATGACGGAGCTAAATTCGAAAGAGTTGGTATCCAGGATAAATTCGGAAAATCCGGTAAACCAGCTGAACTGTTTGCAGCTTATGGACTTACAGCTGAGAACATCGTTGAAAAATGCAAAGCAACATTAGCATAAGAATCTGATCAAATTCATTTTATTATATAAAAGGGAGATAAGAATCATGGAAATTTTAAATTATTCATTTGACGGGGAAGGAATGCAGAGAGTATTCGAGAACGAGAAATGGACAGTTGGTATCAAAAACTGGAAACCAGCTAACGACATCACAGGAATCAACAATTTGGAGCGTCACAACAAGACTGATGAGCTTTTCGTACTTGTTGCCGGATCTTGCACACTGATCTATGCAAATGAAGTAGAAGGCGGTCTTGATATCAAGGCAGTTAAGATGGAGCCAAACAAGGTTTACAATATCCCAGCTACACTGTGGCATAACACAGTAACATGCAAGGATACAAAGATGATCCTGATTGAGGACTCCAACACATCCATGGACAACAGCGATATTTTAGATCTGAATGAAGATCAGATTGCTGCTATCAAAGCTTTAGTATAGTATCTTACGTAATGCATTAGCTGCATCGCGACAATAAAACAGGCTCTCTACGACATAATTATGCGAGATTATGTGTTGAGAGCCTTTTTTGTAAAAGAATCCAGACAATTTTGCAATAAATGAGAATATTTATGCATTTGTGTGTATTTTATACAATAAGTTTGATGTGGACATTTTTAGAAAATTATAAAGGAGGTCGGAAGAAGTGTACAATTTAAAATTTGGCTGTCAGTCCTATCCATGGAAGATGGGAAAGCATTTTGGTCAGTTGCCGAGAATGCTTAAAGTGGCAGCAGAGGCAGGATTTCAGAGCATTGAGTGCGAAATCGACATGCTTGGAACATGGTTCCATGACCCGGAAGGTGTGAAAAAACAGCTTGAGAAATATAACATGGAATTTGCGGCACTTGTTCTTCATCAGGATTGGAATGGCATGGAGGAGACTGTGGAAGAAGCAGCGTTAAGCCGTGAAGCAATTGAATTCGTGAAACATTTTCCGAATGCGAAAATTATGTTGAGCCATCATGCAGGTAACGTACCTAGAGGGGAAGGTGATGTACTGGCAGAGAGAAGAAAATGCCTGATCAGTTGCATGGCATCTGTAGCGGCTGAGGCAGCAGAGGCAGGAATTGTATGTTGTTTCCATCCGAACAGCGCAAAGAATTCGTTGTTTCGTACAGAAGAAGACTATGAAGCCATGTTTGAGTTGATTCAGCCGACTGCTATTGGCTGGGCTCCGGACGTAGGACATATTGAGAATGGTGGTATGAGTGCAATTGAACAGATGAAAGCACACAGAGATCTGATCCGCCACGTACATTTTAAAGACCGTATTGCTCAGAATGAATGGACTGTTATGGGAGAAGGAAAGATTGACTATCCTGCAATTATCAAATATCTGGCAGAGACAGGATACCTTGGCTGGATTATGGTGGAAGATGAAAGCCCGCGTGCAGAGACAGACAGTGACGGGGTTGTTGCTGAGGACGGAAAATATATGTGCCGGCAGATTCGCAGGTAAGCAAATCAGACAGAAGCAGACTTTGCTGGAAGAAGAGATGTTTCAGTAAAGATACAAAAAAGTTTTTTCTCAGGAGGAAAAGAGATTATGAGTATGCATACAGTTGCGGTAATGGGGCTTGGAGTCCGTGGTAAGATCCATCTCCACGGGCTTCTGGAAAATCCAGATTATTATAAAGTAGTAGGTCTTTGCGATATTGATGAGCCTAAGATGAAAGCAGTTGCTGAAGAATACCATTTGGACGATGTGCCACTTTTTACGGATGCAGAAGAGATGTTAAAGGAGACAAGACCGGAGATCTTCGTATTTGTTACATATCCAGATCTGAGACTTTCTGTTATTGAACTGGCAGTAAAATATGGCGTAAAAGGAATTTCATTTGAAAAACCTATGGCTGAAAGTCTTCAGGAAGCGAAGAAGATTGTAGAGTTATGCCATGATAATGGCATCAAAGCAGTTGTTTGCCATCAGCAGAAATACCTGTCCCAGATGCAGACATTAAAGAAACGTATTGAGGACGGTGAGATTGGCGAGATTACAAAGATACATGTAGAGTGTCAGGCCTGGTTCAGCCAGCTTGGAACACATTATGTAGACTATATTCTCTGGGCGAATGGCGGACATCGTGCAAAATGGGTATGTGGACATGTACACGGTCCGATTTGTCTGGATGATAACCATCCGGCACCAGATTACCTGCTTGGTACTATGGAACTGGAAAATGGAGTACATGCTTATGTAGAGTGTGGATATCTTGCAGAGGCTCACAATCCACCAGAGTATGGAAGCAGTGATAATCGTCTGACTGTTTATGGTAAAGAAGGTTATGTATATGCTGAGACAGACGGGTTCTGGGGAGCATGCACAAAGGCTACAAATGGTCGTCTGATAGAAGGAAAGGATCCAGGCTGGAGAAACCATCAGCAGATTCCGATTCAGACACCTTACTATACAGAGTTTGCAGAGTGGATGGAGGATGATTCAAAAGTTCACAGCTGCAACATTGATACAGCATATCACGGATATGAAATTCTGGAAGGAATGTGCCTGTCAGCACTGAACAATGTGCGTGTAGACCTGCCGATTCAGGATCTGGACTATGAGCCGGTATTTGACCGCATGGGAAAGGATCTTCCAGAGTGCGACAGCCGTAAGATGTACATTTATGATGGCAAGACACCACGTAAGGAGCGCGACTAGCCAAAAGGAATATTCAAAGGTCGGTTAAGAGTAGAAAAAGCAGAAAGTGCAGGTTCATAAAATGAATCAGAAAAAAGAATGTATGGATGTCCATGTAAATGGATTGAAATTTCATGTACAGACATTTGGAAGCGGTGTCCCTATTATTATGATTATGGGACTTGGAGCACCGGGAGATAAATGGAAGCATAACTATGAGCTATTAAGTAAATGGTTTTGGTGTATTGTTCCGGATAATAGAGGAGCAGGATTAAGCGACAAACCGGAAGCAGAGAGTTATACAACAGAGCAGATGGCAGACGATATCATCGGTATCATGGATACATTAGATATCAAAAAAGCCCATGTTATGGGGGTCTCTATGGGAGGCGCCATTGCACAGCAGGTGGCACTGAAAGTTCCGGACAGAGTTCTGAGTCTGATTTTGACAAGTACATTTGCAAGTGTAAGCCCGGCATTTAAAAAGGCTTTAAATCTAATCTGTGAGCTGAAAGAAGATACAGATCCGGCAGTATTAAAGCAGTTGAATCTTTGGATGACCTATGGCCAATACACGCAGATACATCACCCAGAGAAGATTGAGAAATCTATTGAAGAAGATGCAGCGTACCCTTATCCAATGCCTGTGTATGCCTATAAGGCACAGTGTGGGGCATGCCTCAGCCACAATACAGCAGGCAGACTGCATGAGCTTAAAATGCCGGTACTGATCGCTGCAGGGGCAAAGGATTTGTTCATGAATATAGAGAAGACCATGGAATTAGTACATGGAATTTCACAGGCAGAATTCTATCTTGCACCGGAAGGCGGACATGTACATCAGTGGGAATATCCTGAGCCATATGACAGTGTTGTAGTGGGATTTTTGATGAAACATACAAATTAAAAAATATACATAATGTAGACCATGAATTGAATTAGAGTTTCATATCATGGATATAAAATTGAAATGAGAGAATGGAGGAAACAAAATAATGTCTATAGATATGAATACGTTGATTAGTCAAATGATTATGTTTTTTGTCATTCTCGGATGTGGATTTATAGGAGCAAAATTAGGGCTTTTGAAAGCCGAAGTCATTCATGGGTTAAGCAGTCTGCTTATGGGCGTTATCTGTCCGTTGATGCTGATTGCAGTATTTCCGTCAGCAGTGCAGGAGGAAAATGCATGGGATATTGCAAAATCTGTAATTCCCTATGCACTGATTACATATCCGCTGCTTACAGGAGCTGGATTCCTGACAGGAACGTTATTACATTTCCGAGGAGATAAAAGAAAAATCTTTACTGCCCAATGTCTTTTCGGAAATATGGCGTTCTTTGGGCTGCCTCTTGTAAAAGAGATATTTGATCCGGTTGCAGTAGTAGCATTTTCTTTCTGAGTTGTAATAGATAATCTGTTCCTCTGGACAGAAGGAGTATTGCTCACTTCTAAATCAGAAAGAGGACAGGAATTATCCTTGAAGCTGATCATAAAGAAGCTGTCTAATCCTGTTATAGTCGGAGTATTGATCGGGCTGGCGTTGATGATTTTGAAAGTGCCATCAGATTTACTGATTCTTCGAAGCTTTGATACAATAGGAAACTGTGCAAAGCCACTGGCACTTTTGTATATCGGAGGAACGATTGCACTGATGGAATCAGGATCATTAAAGAAAGCATGGCCAGTTGTATTTGTCATAATCATTAAGCTGATAGTTATGCCGGTTGTCATATTTCGTGTGATGACGTGGCTTGGCGTGAATGATCTTGCGAGAAATATCTGGACGCTGATTATTGCGCTCCCAAGTATGGCAAGTATTCCGATTATGGCAGAGAGCTTTGGGTCAACAGAAGCTGATTATGCGGTGCAGGGTGTATTTATTATTACACTGGCAAGTCTGGTAACAATACCGCTTGTGGTGATGCTTTGCAGGTAAGTAATGAGATCGGGCATTTAGAATACATAAGGTGAAAGCTTTTATGTATATAGGAGAGCTTAAAAATATTAAATAAAAAGAGCAATGATTTGATTGCGATAGAAATAAAAATATTTCTAATACGACATGAAAGGAGAAATTAAAATGGTAGATCAGAATTGTGCATATTGTGTAGAGGGAGAATTATTGGCAAAGTTTGGAATTAAGATTTGCGAACTTGAGAATTCTAAAGTATATCTTTTTAAAGAGCAGAGCCATCCAGGAAGAGTTGTAGTTGCTCATAAGAAACATGTCAGTGAGATTCTGGAGCTGACACCACAAGAGAGAGCAGCATACTTAGAGGAGATTGCGAAGGTATCTGAGGCAATCCACAAAATCTTCAAGCCTGCAAAAGTGAACTATGGTGCATATGGAGATACAGGACATCATTTGCATTTCCATCTTGTACCAAAATACACAGATGAGTATGAGTGGGGTGGCACATTTGAGATGAACCCAGGAAAGAAATTCTTAAGCGATGAAGAATATGCTCAGATGATTGAGAAGATTAAGGCTGAGTTGGTTTAGAAAATGGTAATAGAAAATTGCTATAGAATCTGATCCGCCTGAGAGTTCAAGCTCCCAGTGCAGAACATTACGATGAGCTATATAAGACGAGAAAAGTGTACGCAGAGGCGTGCACTTTTCTTGATTGCCATGTATGTGGTAAAAGGTCTGATGGACTTTTTAGTTTGTGTATCCGGGGAAAGGCTGGGAGATGTCAGACCTTTAAGAACAAGAAGGAATCGAATCACCGGGCTTTAGTTTTATATACGAAAGAGATAATTTATAATCGGGTTTTTCGATTGGTCTTGAGGTATCATGGGATTATTGAATCTATCTGAACGTAAAAATGCTGTATAATATTCGGTATAAAATATATTGAAAGAAGGAAAGAGGTCATGAAAAAAAACATGAAAAAATTGTATTCCTTATTGCTTGTACTGGCATTGACTGTTTCGATGGCTGCAGGATGTGGAAAGACAGAAAAAAGTACAACCAATAGTGACACAAAGAAAGAGGAAGAAGTAAAAAAAGAAGAGGAAAAAGTTCCAGAGACAACGTATCCGCTGACAATAAAGGATCAGATTGGTAATGAAGTTACCATTAAGGAACAGCCAAAACGAATTGTTTCTGGATACTATATTTCTTCATCAACATGCCTTGCATTAGGATTGAAGGACAAACTTGTTGCGGTAGAAGAGAAGATTGACCAGAGGCCTATTTACAAGTATGCAGCAGCAGACATTATGGATTCAGTAGGAAATGTTGGATCAGCAAAGGCATTTGATCTGGAAGCATGTCTGGCGGCAGAGCCTGATTTAGTAATTTTGCCAAAGAAAGCACAGGATTATGCAAAGACTCTTACAGACATGGATATTCCAACAATTGTTGTTAGCCCGGAAAGTCATGATGAATTAGTAGAAATGATTAAATTAATAGGTGAAGTTACAAATAGTAATGATAAGGCAACTGCAATGACAGATAAGTATGATGAAATTTTAGACAAAATCAATGGTATGACCAAGAAGTTAAGTGATGATAAGAAACCAGTTGTTTATATGTGTGGAACAAACTCTTATTTGACAACGGCTCCAAAGGATATGTATCAGGCATCTTTAATTGCAACTGCAGGAGGAAAGAATGCAGGAGATGTATTGGATGGCGATTCATGGGTAGACGTTTCTTATGAGCAGATATTAGATATGAATCCGGATTATATTATTATTCCAACGAACAATATGGCAAATGGACAGCCGGATTATACAGCCGAAGATGTTATGGCTGATGCAAATCTTGCAGAGGTAACAGCGGTAAAGAATGGTGATGTTTACAATATGCCGGCGGGGTATGAGGCATGGGATTCACCGGTGCCATCAGGAGTATTAGGTATGCTTTGGATGACAGCTACATTACATCCGGATTTATATTCTATGGATGAATTTGCAGATGATGCGGCAGATTTTTATAAAACATTTTATAACTTTGACATAGATAAATCATCTATTACAAAATAAGATAGTAATATGAAGAATAAGGAACGAAGAAAATTAATAAGGTTATTTAGTGGAATTATTGTGGCAATTTTTATTGCCACAATAATTTCTATATGCATAGGGAAATATTCTATAGCTTTAACCGATATATGGAATATTATCTGTGGAAACGAAAACGTGTCACTTCTGAGCAGAAAAGTATTTTTTACATTGCGCCTTCCGAGAACATTTATGGCGATTATGGCAGGAGCCGGACTTGGACTTGCCGGAAGTGTATATCAGATTATTTTCAAAAATCCATTGGCCTCACCAGATATTATAGGAATAGCAGGAGGTGCAAATTTAGGAGCAGCATTGGCAATTGTAGTTTTAACTTCGTCAGGAATGATGGAAATTGCGATGGGCTCTTTTATTGGAGGATTTCTTGCAGTTCTTGCAGTGATGTTTCTGGTACGGGCAACTCGGTCTCGTGCCACAGCGACTTATGTACTTGCGGGAATTGTAATAAATGCAGTTTCCAAAGCTGTCATTATGGGGCTGAAATATTTTGCAGATCCGGAAAATGAACTAGCGGCAATGGAATATTGGGAAATGGGGACATTAGGCAACACAACAGCTGCAAAAGTTATGACTGTGTTTCCGCTGTTTTGTGTCGGAGTAATTGGAATTATCCTGTTACGCAGACAAATAGAAATGCTGGCATTGAGTGATAACGAATGCCGGGCATTGGGGATGCGTATTGGAATTGTGCGTACCATTATATTATTATTATCAACACTTCTTGTTGCAGCTATTATATGTGTTACAGGACTTATTTCATTTGTAGGACTAATCGCACCACATATCGCGAAATTAATATTGAAAAGAAATAATTTTAATACCATGGTATTAAGTGGATTTATTGGGGCAATTGTGATATTAGTGGCAGACATATTTGCGAGATTACTATATAGTGTCGAACTTCCGATTTCCATATTAACAACAGTGATTGGTGTTCCTATGCTGATATATTTTCTGTGTGAAAAAGGAAAGGAACAGCTGATATGATGACGGGGCTTAGATTACGGAACATTTCTGTAAACTATGGAGAACGCAAGATTTTGAAGAACTTAAATCTTGATATTCCAAGAGGAGAGTTTTGCGGTCTTTTAGGTTTGAATGGAAGTGGAAAAACTACATTACTCCATGTAGCATGTGGGTTTTTACCCATGCAGGGGGAATGTTATGTAGATGGCGAAAATTGTAAAAATCTTAATGAACGACAGCGTGCAAGAAAAATCGCATTTATACCTCAGATTTGTAGCCTTGCCGGAGGCCGAGATGCTATAGATGTGGTGTTGATGGGATATAATCCCTGGTTGAACATATTGGAATCACCGTCTGTAGAACAAAAAAAGCAGGCACGAGAAATAATGGATAAATTAGGGTGTCTGCATTTGGCAGATAAGGATTTTGGAGAACTTAGCCAGGGGCAAAAACAAATGGTTATACTAGCACGGTGTATTGCACAAAATGCACCTGTTATGCTTATGGATGAACCTGACAGTGCGCTGGATTTTCTGAATAAGCATATCGTACTAGAGAAAATCCGGACCGTAGTCAGAGATGGAAATAAGGCCGGTCTTATCACAATGCACGATCCCAATTTTGCAATGGAATATTGTGACAGACTGTTTTTGCTCAAAGATGGAAAAATCGTTACACAGATACATATGAAGACAGATTCGAAAGAAAAAATAAAAGAAAGTCTGTCCATGATTTATGGGGAAATTGAATTATTGAAAAACGGAAAAGAATATTTGATGGGGAAAAGGCAGGATGTATAAAAAGGATTACGCAAAAGAAATCTGGAAGCTTGCGTATCCAGTTGCATTATTGACACTGATGCAGAGAATAGGCTCCATTTTTGAAGGAATTCTTCTCAGTGTACATAGTACAGAAGAACTTACCATATCTTCTATCTGTGGTCCATACATTTCGATTATTACAACAGTAAGTTATGGATTGGCAATTTCAGTTAATGTCGTCATGGCGAAGATTTTTAAGAATCCGGATAGAAAAAAGGATGCGGGGGATATATTAAAAGGGATATTATTGCTGACTTTTATATTGGGAATTTTGATATCTGTAGTTGTCAGCACGCGGCTGTATTTTGAGTTCGCGGATATGACAGATTTACGCAAAACAGCATATCTATATATGGTTCCGTATCTTCTTGGAAATCCTGTAATCCTTTTATACAGTATTCTGATTGCAGCATTCAGAGGACTGGGAGATTCTAAAACGGGAATGTGGATGACATTTATTGCAGTACCAATACAAGTAGGTACAGCATATTTATTGTATAAACTATTTGGTTTCATAGTTCTGGGATATGGAATGATTTTGTCCCGAATCACAGGGTGTGTGTATGGGATACTGCAATACAACAGATATAATTTAACTGTTTTTACTCATTCAAAAGTGACGATATCCAGAGCCTTAATTCAGGAATTTGTAAAGCTGGCTGCGCCCATAAGCTTATCAAAAGTAATCAGTCCAATAGCAAATGTAGTATTGAATCAGATTATGCTGGCAATGGGAACTAATCTTGTGGCTGTTGCAGGATTGGGGAATCGATTGTCTTTGTTGTTTTATCTTCCGGCAACAGCTGTAGGAAGTGCTGCAGTAACTTTGATTGCCGGAAATAATGATTATAAGGAACGAAAACAGCTGATAAAGCAGTTGTGTGTGACGAGTGTATTGCCGACAATTGTCATTATCATTGTTGCATTTTTCGTGAGGGGGCAGCTTTCGCAAATGTTAACTGCGGATGCTGCAATGCAGCAGGCTGGAAAAGTATATTGGACAATTAGTCTTTGGGCATATCCGTTTGTAGCAATAGAAATGACAATGACTTCTGTTTTACAGGCACTTGGCTATGGATTCCCGACACTGGCAATTACAATAGTCAGACTGTTAGGTGTGCAGATACCATTGACATATTTGGCGAGGTATGCCAATCTGGGGGCAAAAGGAGTATGGGGAGCTTATGTAGTCAGTAATGTAGTATCTATGAGTGTAAGTGTAGTTTGGGGAATCAAGAAAATGAAAGGAAGAAAATAAAATGAATGCAATAGATATTGTAAAAGAACAAGTAAAGGCATATGAAAAGGGAATTGCACATGCAGTTGTTACTATTGTGCATTCCGATGGTTCTACACCACGTACAAATGGTAAAATGCTTGTATACTCAAATGGGGCAACGAAGGGAACCATTGGAGGTGGGAATGTGGAATGTATAGCAACATCAGATGCATTGCAATGCATTCGAGAAGGGTGTAACCGATTGAAGCAATATGATATGACTTCGGAAGCGTCAGAGACTGGAATGACCTGTGGGGGAAATATCAGTGTTATGATAGAAGTGTTTACGGTACGTCCTGTTTTGGTTATGTGTGGAGCGGGACATATAGGAGAAGCAGTTTTGCGTCTGGCTTCGTTTGTCGGGTTTGATACGATATTGGTGGACAATCGAGAAGAAAAAGATATTGCTGAAAAAATTGTCCTGGCAGACAGGTTTGTTAAGGTTCATGACTACGAAGAGGACTTAAAAAATGTTGAAATACCTGATGGAGCGCATTATGTAATAGCGACACAGGGACATAGCTTTGACGGAGATGCATTAGTGGCTGTGCTGACAAAGAAATATTCATATGTGGGAATGATTGGAAGTTCTTTGAAGATTAAAGCTTTATTTGAAAAGATGGAAGAGAAAGGCATTTCGAAAGAGGAATTAAATAAGGTGTATACTCCGATTGGGCTGGATTTAGGAGGCGAGTCTCCAGAAGAAATTGCAGTATCTATTATCGCAGAAATTCTTATGATAAAAAATGGCCGTACAGGAACACACTGGATGGGAAAGGAAAAATAGTATGAATAAAATAGCGATTCTCGATGCTGCGACTCAATCTGTACAATATCAGGATGATGATGGAACGGAATATGGACGTGGACTTGCGGTGAAATTGCTGAAGCAATATATGGCTGATAATGTGTTTGTGATAACTCCGGGGCTTTTGACAGGTACACCTGTGCCTTGTGCTACGAGGGCAACAATTGTTGGGAAAAGTAAAGAAGAACGGGAGATTTGTGTCAGCAACATTTCAGGAGACTTTCCACAAAAACTGGCTTCTATGCATTTATCAGGTATTGTGATTAAAGGAAGCTGTAAAGATAAAAATACAATTATTCATATAGAAGAACAAAAAATTTCATTTTTGGATTTTCCAGAATTACAGGGGAAAAGTTGTAAAGAGATGGTATCCTGTATTCGTGAAAAATGGGGGAGGGAATGTGCCATTATCGGGAGAGGACCAGCTTCTGATCACTATTATCCTATAAGTAGTCTGTTTGTTACTTATCCGTATGGGAAACCGGAATACAGTTGTCCTCGAAGTAGTACAGGGGCAGGACTTGCAAAAATAGGAATCCGGGCAATTGTGCTGGAACGGAATCAGTATTTTCGGGGAGCCTGTGAAAACAGGGAAGGACTTCAAAGCAGCGGTAAGCGGTTGGCAAAATATATTTTGGACGATCCAATCTGTGGAGGAGCATTGCCCGGACTGGGGTCTATTACATTGCTTCACCTTTTAAAAAATGAGAAGAATCTGGAAGAACTCTTACAGGAGAAGAGAAAAGAAGAGAAGGCAGAAATAGAAAAAAGTGGGGAAAGAATCAATTATTGCTGTGCGCCTATGTGTGTTATCGGATGTCTGAACCGACACAGCAAAGGGAATGGAAACATTTATTCATCACCAGAGGAATCCGAAATTAAGGCAGCAATTGAGCAATGTTTTGCACAGGATATGGAAAAGGAACAGTTAGAGTCATGTACTACATATTTATCCCAGAAAGGTATGGAATCAGGCTTGAATATGATAGAACTCGTATTTGCTATGAGGTTATATTTTGACGCTGAAAAAGAAAAACCTTCTTTGGAACAGATTCTTCAATTAGTTAGAGAAGTTGAGGCAGCTACTGTGTTGGGACGAGTTCTTGCAGGGGGAACCAGACGCGTGTGTGAAGTGTTTTCCGATGAAACACAAATCCAGGGAAGAGCGACGAAAAAAGCAGTGACGAAGGAACGAGATTATCAGTTAAAAATAGATCTGGAATTGTTGTACCGGGAAATATTTTTGTTTGAGAATCTGGGTATATGTATATTTAGCTCTTTTGCATTACTGAATAAAGAGGAACCATTACGGTTGCTGTCAGAACTATATAAGGACAAAACGGGCAGAGAGATTACAGTAGAAGAAATGCTTCAATATTCTGCGCAATGTTTAAAACAGGAAGAGGAACTATGGAAAGAACTTAATATAGGAAATAATATCAAAGCAATACCAGAATTTGTTAAGGTATTATATAATTATTTTGAAAATACAAAAAATTAGTGCCTGAATATGAATGAAATAGGATTAACATGAATAATTTAAATTTGAAACAATTGGAAACATTTGTAACAGTTGCGGAAAAAGGAAGCTTTACGAAGGCGGCAAATGCTCTTTATATGGCGCAGTCTACAGTCAGTAATCATATACAGCAATTAGAAGAATCGTTAGGATTGGTTCTTTTTGCTCGAGATATGAAAAGAAATATAAGTCTGACTCCCGATGGGAATCGAATTTATCAATTTGCAAAAGAAATATTACTGCGCTGCTCTGAATTGGAAGAAACAATACTGGAAAATAAAAAAAGTCAGTTAATTATTGGAGCGTCCACAGTGCCAACAGAAAGTATATTGCCAGAATTAATACATAAATTTATAAAAACACATCCTAATTGTCGATTTGTTGTAAAAAACGGGGACAGTGACCAGATTCAGAGAATGTTGACTGATGGAGAAATATCAATAGGGTTTGTAGGAACATCTGATAATCGCCAGGAAATTATTTATGAAAAGATTACGGAGGACAGATTTGTAATGATTACTCCGAATACACCAGGTTATGTGAAACTGCATGAACAAGGTGTGTATGGAAAAGAATTATTAAATAAACCTTTGATATTTAGAGAAAATGGTTCGGGAACACAGAAACTTATTGATAATTATCTGGGGAGTATGGATGTGACAGAAGATAATTTAAATATTGTAGCATACGTATCTAGTTCTCAATTACAGAAAGATCTGGTGAAAATGGGGACAGGAGTGGCTATTCTTTCCGAATATTCTACGAGAGATCTGGTGTCGTCAGGAAGAGTACTCAGATTTGAAATGGAGCGAAACTGCCTGAGCAGAAATATTTATATGGCAAAGGATAAAAAGGGAATCCTGAATTCTCTCGCATTGGAATTTGATAAATTTGTAAAATCTAATTTTAAATTAAATTAATAATGGCTATTGCTACTATTGGTTCACACATAATAGGAGTGGAATAAGTTTAGTTTAATTCAACATTTCTTTCAGGAAAGACAATTTACAGATATGGTATCAATGGTATTATAGAGGAAGGGATGAAAACAGATTGTGTGGAAGATGTAAAAGATATAGCAGGATTGAATGAAAAATAGTCATAAAAAAATAAATACTATACTAAGAGAGGGTGCAATGGTTGTGTTACCAACTATAGCACCCTTTCTTCAGGGGGGATAACTATATAAAGTTATCGGTTAAAATTATTAGCTATATCTATTTTACAGGCAGGAAGCGTAAGCTGCTTCTGCACCTTCTTCGCGGATTTTCTTGAGATCAGCGACAATCAGTTCTTCCAGTCCTTTGATTTCGGTAAGATCCTGATCCCACATATCTTTGTTGGAAAGTACAGCTTTTACAAGTTCTTCTGCACTGTCATCTTTGTGTGCATAGTAGAAGTCAAGTGCCCATGCATCGTCCTGTACTTTGTACTCATTTCCTTTTGGTCTCTTGCATACCAAAGCTGCATCTTCACGTCTCTGAATATCATTTGAGTAGAATGCAATGTAAGCTGCAAGGCTCATTGCCAGGCAAGTAGGAATCTCACCTTTTTCGTTGATATACTCAAGGAATGAAGGCATGTTACGAGCTTTCCACTTAGATGTTGAGTTCAGAGAAATGCTCATAAGCTCATGATTTACAAATGGGTTGTTAAATCTGTCTGATACAGCAGCTGCAAAGTCAAGCAGATCCTGTTTGTTCAGTGGAAGCGTAGGGATAATCTCATCGTAAAGCATTTTGTTCATGAAGCCTTTGATCGTTTCGTTGTGCATGCAGTCACGAACGATGTCCTGTCCAGACAGGTAAGCACCAAGAACGAAACCTGTATGAGCACCGTTCAGGATACGAACTTTTCTCTTCTTGTATGGAGTAACATCCTCTACAACATGTACATTTAAACCGGCTTTCTTGAATGGAAGCTTATCTTCAAGACCTGCAGGTCCTTCGATGATCCATACACCAAAGATCTCGCCGACATCAATCAATTCATCGTGATATCCATTTGCTTCTTCCATTTTCTTAACTTCTTCTGCATCACGTACACGTCCTGGAACGATACGGTCTACCAGTGTAGAACAGAATGTGTTCTTCTCATTGATCCATGTTTTGAATTCTTCTTCAAGTCCCCAGTCATCAATGTACTCGTTGACACATTTCTGGAGTTCTTTACCATTGTTGTCGATCAGCTCACAGCTTAAAACTACAACTCCATCTTTACCTGCTTTGTAACGCTCATAAAGTACACGTGTCAGTTTGGCAGGGAAGCTGATTGGAGGACACTGGTCAAATTTGCTTTCTGATTCGTGTACGATACCGGCTTCTGTTGTGTTGGATACGATATACTCAAGGTCGTCACTTTTGGCAAGCTCAAGAACTGCGTCGAAATCATCATATGGATTGATACATCTGCTTACAGAAGAGATGACACGTTTTAAGTCAACTTTCTCCCCTTTTTCACTTCCGCGAAGGTACAGTGTGTAAAGTCCTTCCTGGTCGTTGATGAGTTTTGTAAGTCCCTGTGCGATTGGCTGAACTAATACAACTTTTCCGTTCCAGTCAGCTTTTTCATTTGCACAGTCAAAGAAATAATCTACAAATGCACGAAGGAAGTTTCCTTCTCCGAACTGCATAACTTTCTCTGGTGCGGATTCTTTGATATATCCGTTATAGCCTGATTTCTTAAGAACTTCGTAATTTAATGTTTCCATGATTGAGTTTCTTCCTTTCTTAAATTGATGAGATATGATTTTTACAATGTTACACCCTGTTTAAAGATTGCCATATCGTGGAATCCGGCGATTTCGGATTTTACTTCTTTACCGGAAGCAACTGCGATAACTTCATCGAACAGTTTTTCTGCCAGTTCAGGAAGAGTATCCCCTTCTACCAGGGTTCCACAGTTAAAGTCGATCCAATTCTGTTTTCTGTTATTTAATGAAGAATTGGTAGAAATCTTCATAGTTGGTACAGGACATGCGAACGGTGTTCCACGACCTGTAGTAAACAGTACAATGTGTGCACCGGAAGCAGCCAGTGCAGTAGAAGCAACCAAGTCATTTCCAGGAGCACTTAAGAGGTTCAGACCTTTTGTCTGAACCTGTTCTGCATAAGACAGTACGTCCATGACCGGAGCGCTTCCGGATTTCTGAGTACAGCCAAGAGACTTGTCCTCAAGAGTGGAGATACCACCTTTTTTATTTCCAGGAGACGGGTTTTCATAAATTGTCTGATTGTGACTCTGGAAATATTGTTTAAAGTTATTGATCAGATCAACTGTCTTTTCAAATAATACTTCGTCTTCACAACGGTTCATTAGCTGAGTCTCAGCACCGAACATCTCAGGTACTTCTGTAAGAACAGTACTTCCGCCTTTGGAGATAAGAAGATCGGAAAATGCTCCTACGACCGGGTTGGCTGTGATACCGGAAAGTCCGTCAGAGCCACCGCATTTCATACCAATGACCAGTTCGCTGCAGTCAATGTCTTCACGTTCAAAGCTTCCAACATAAGCGGACAAATCTTCGAGAATGTTAAGTGCATCAGCAATCTCATCTTCACTTTCCTGAGCAACAAGGAAACGGACACGTTTCGGATCATAGTCGCCGATGTAATTCTTCAGTACATCAATATTACTGTTCTCGCAGCCGAGTCCAAGAACAAGGACACCGCCGGCATTCGGATGATTGATCAGATCAGACAGAATCTTGCGGGTATTCTCCTGATCATCTCCCATCTGAGAGCATCCATAAGGATGTGGGAATGCAAAAATTCCTTCTACAGATCCCTGTACATACTTCTGAGCCTTGCGTTCGATCGCAGTAGCAACGTTATTTACACAGCCTACAGTCGGAATGATCCAGATTTCATTACGGATGCCGACTTTTCCGTTCGGTCTGCGGTATCCTCTGAAAGTGCGAGGAGCTGTCGGGGTAAGTTCTGTAACAGAACGATCATAGGTGTAAGTAAGCAGATCTCCAAGTCCAGTCCGAATATTATGTGTGTGAATCCAGCTTCCGCAGCTGATGTTCTCCTTTGCAAGACCGATTGGACAGCCATACTTGATAACCTGAGCATCAGCAGGAATATCAGTCAGAGCAAACTTGTGTCCCTGGGGAATGTCCTCACGGAGAGTAACCTCTGTACCGTCCACATCTAATGTACGATTTGCAGATAAAGGAGTAAGTGCAACTGCAACGTTATCATTCTGGTGAATTTTGATAAATTCTTTCATGATCAAATCCTTTCTCTTAAAAAATGATGTTAGTACTAGTAAATGATGAAGGAGACATTAAAAATTCTAATCATCATGAACTCACGATGAAAGATATATCTCCGACATCTGAATTTGTTATAAAATAAACGTGTAAGCGCTTACACTAAAAATACATCATTTTGATGTTTAGGTCAATAAAAATGACAAATCAATTTTGCCCAAAAAGCATTTTTGGAAAAATGCACAAAAACAAGATAACAAATTTGTCGAAAAGATTGCTTAAAAACCATTGATTTCATATGTGTAGTTGGGGTAAAATGTAATAAATGTAAGCGTTTACAATACAGACGATGCAAGCATAGAACACAGGAGGAAAGAAAAATGAAGAAATTTATGGACGAGGATTTTCTATTAACAAGTGATGCGGCAAAAAAACTTTATCATGATTATGCAGAGAACATGCCGATTGTAGATTATCATTGCCATATTAACCCACAGGAGATCTGTGAAGATAGAAAGTTTGAAAATATCACACAGGTATGGCTCGGAGGAGACCACTACAAGTGGCGTCAGATGCGTTCCAATGGTGTAGATGAGAAATATATCACAGGTGATGCTACAGATCGTGAAAAATTCCAGAAATGGGCTGAGACTCTTGAAAAACTGATCGGTAATCCACTGTATCACTGGAGTCATCTGGAGTTAAAGAGATACTTCGGATATGAAGGATACTTAAACGGTGAGACAGCAGAGGAAGTATGGAATCTTTGCAATGAGAAGCTTGCACAGGATGATATGACCGTAAGAAATATCATTAAAAAGTCAAATGTAAAATTAATCTGTACAACAGATGATCCGATTGACACTCTTGAATATCATGAGAAACTTGCAAAAGACGATACATTTGATGTAAAGGTACTTCCGGCATGGAGACCAGATAAGGCTATGAATCTGGAGAAACCAGAGTATCTTGATTACCTTAAAAAGTTAAGTGAAGTCAGTGGAATTGAAGTAAAGAGCTTCAAGACTCTGATTGAGGCGCTTGTAAAACGTATGGACTATTTCCAGGAGAGAGGCTGCTCTGTATCAGATCATGCTCTTGAGTATGTAATGTACGCACCGGCTTCCGAGGAAGAAATCGAGGCAATCTACAGCAAACGTCTTGCAGGTGGAGAAATCACAAAAGAAGAGGAACGGAAAGTAAAGACAGCCTTTATTCTTGCAGTTGGAAAAGAGTATAATAAACGTGACTGGGTAATGCAGCTTCATTATGGTTGCAAACGTGACAATAATGTAGTACGTTATAAACAGCTTGGACCAGATACAGGATATGACTGCATCAACAACTATGCACCATCTTCAGAAATGGCAGATATGTTAAATGCACTGTCTGATACAGATGCACTTCCAAAGACAATTCTGTACTCTCTGAATCCGAACGACAATGAGTCTATCGGAACAATCATCGGATGCTTCCAGAATGAGAAGACCGTTGGAAGAATCCAGCAGGGTAGTGCATGGTGGTTCAATGATCACAAAGTTGGAATGACAGCTCAGATGACATCACTTGCAAACCTTGGTATTTTAAGTAACTTTGTAGGAATGCTTACAGATTCCAGAAGTTTCTTATCTTACACACGTCATGAATATTTCAGACGTATCCTTTGCGAGCTGATTGGAGGATGGGTAGATAATGGAGAGTATCCGGATGATTACAAGACACTGGAGAAGATTGTAAAGGGAATTTCTTACAACAATGCAGTGGAGTACTTTAAATTTGACGTATAGGAATTAGAAGCTTAGTAGGAGTTTTTGCATATGGCAGTGAATATTTATGATGTCGCAAAATTATCGGGAGTGTCCATTGCGACTGTTTCAAGAGTGGTAAATGGAAGTACAAAGGTCAGTGAGAAGACCAGAAGAAAGGTTCTTGATGTGATGGAACAGTGTGGCTATACGCCAAATGTGTTTGCAAGGGGACTTGGACTGGATTCTATGAAGACCATCGGGATTTTGTGCCCGGATATATCGGATGCATTTATTGCACAGGCAGTGGCATTCCTTGAAGAACGTCTGCATCAGTATGAATATGACTGTATTTTGGGATGCAGTGGTTATGACCTGGAAGCGAAAGAGGCACATACGAAAATGTTACTGTCGAAACGGATTGATGCGCTTATTCTGGTAAGTTCTACTTATGCAGGTCGGGAAGGACACCCGGAAGATGTGGAATACATAAAAGAAGCTGCAAAGCAGACACCGGTATTTCTGATCAATGGATTCGTAGAAGGAAAGAATATCTACTGTTCTTTTTGTGATGATTTTAAGGCAACATATGATGTGACGAGTGGATTTATCCGTCGAGGAAAGAAGAAAATCTTATTCTTGTGTGATTCCTATTCATACAGCGCATCAAAGAAGATGGCGGGGTATGAGGCCGCTCTTCGCGATGCCGGATATCCGATTCGCGGAGAATTAAAGTTCTATACAAAGAACAGGATTCATCATGTCAGAGATATGCTTCTTTCACATAAGAATCTGGAGTTTGACAGTGTTGTTGCAACGGATGACGGACTCGCGATTGGAGCACTTAAGTATGCGAATGTGAAAGGACTTAAAGTACCAGATGATATTGAAATTGCAGGATATAATAATTCGCAGCTTTCGGTAGGCTGTGAACCGGAATTAACTTCTGTGGACAATCATCTGGAGAAGATGTGTAATGACACTGTAGATTATATGTTACGGGTTCTGCAGGGAGATACTGATGTGCCACCGCAGAATGAAGTTGTATGCGAAATCAAAAAGAGATGTACGACGGATTTTTAAAGCGTGAAACTTAAAAATTAATTAGGAAAGTTTTTAAATTAAAAAGAAATAAAATAATTGCCAGATAACGATTCTAGGAAATAGATCGTTATCTGGCATTTCTTATTCTCTACAATGATTCATGATAAAAAGCTATTTATAATTCGCTCTGTTCAATTAAAAGGTTACTGTCCCAATTCAGCAAGTAACTGCTTTTTAGTATTTAATAGAAGCTTTTTATATTGGGTAATTTGCTTATCTTTCATGCGGTCCTTTGGAGCAGAGATGCTGATAGCATATGGCAATTTGTGGTGTACACAGCCAAGGGATACAGCAATGCACCGGACTCCGATTTCCATCTCCTCATTATCCATGGAATATCCATTGTTACGAATTGCACCGATGACCTCTAAAAAGGTATTGTAGTCAGTAACGGTATTGGCTGTATAAGTGTGTAATTCGCTCTGTTCCCAAATCTGACGTATCTGGTCATCATCCATATCAGCAAGAATTGCCTTACCGACACCGGAACAGTAAAGAGGGATTGTTTTTCCAACCATAGATACCATACGAACAGAATTATGTGGTGCTTCTACTTTATCGATATATACAGCGTTGATTCCTTCCATCTGTACGAGATGAACAGTTTCGCCGGTCTGTTCAGCAAGATCCTGAATGTAAGGTCTTGCAATATCAATGAGACTGTTATGTGAAAGAACCTGATTAGAAAGACTGCAGATCTTAAAGGTAAGACTGTACTTGGAAGTATCCGGATCTTGTTTTACATAGTCCATGCAAATTAAGGAATTTAAAATGCGATGGACAGTACTTTTATTTAATTCCAGTTCATTACTGATATCAAGAAGACCGGAAGGTCCGGATCTGGCAAGCAGTTCAATAGTCCGGAAAATTCGGTCAGAGACCTGGATTGGATTTTTTTCACTCAATGTTATACTCCTTAGATAAAACTATTTACAGTGGGATAACAGAGTTCCTCACTGTCTGTCATCTATTGTAGCATGATATAGAAGAAAGAGCAAAAAAAACTTGACTTTTTTATGAGTTCGTGTATAATTCAAAGTAAAGAAAGGTTCACGATATGAAAATAGATTTCATAATGTGAAACCAAACATATAACCCCATAAGTAATTATATATCATCATCAGAACAGGCAGTCCAAAAGGACTGCCTGTTCACTTTCAAGAATGCTATTTATTCAAAATAAGACTGCTTAAATTGCCTTCATGGGTTGTTATCTATCAGTGTTCTGCATAGATAAAATCTGGTCGATAATGTGGAATGCAACCTCTTCTTTATTCATAATTGGAAGTTCCAGGACTTCTGTATTTGTAATCATTGTGACAACATTGGTGTCCGTCTCAAATCCAGCTCCGGCAACTTTCAGATTATTTGCAACAACCATGTCAAGGTTCTTTTTTGCCAGCTTCTTTCTGGAATTCTCCAGCATATTTTCCGTTTCCATAGAGAAGCCGCAGAGGAATTGGCCGGGAACTTTATGTTCTCCAAGATATTTTAAAATATCATCTGTACGTTCCAGCTCAATGGAAGTGGAAGAATCCGATTTTTTGATTTTCTCATCAGCTATGTGGACTGGCCGGTAATCAGCAACAGCGGCAGCTTTGAAGATCATGTCCATACCGGCACTTCTTGCAGTAACCTCTTCGTACATATCTTTAGCAGAGATGACAGGGACGGTCGTTATAAATGGCGGTGGAGTAAGAGCAGTTTTACCTGTGACTAAAGTTACATCTGCACCGCGAAGCATACACGCTTTCGCGAGGCTGCAGCCCATTTTCCCGGAGGAATGGTTGGTGATATAACGCACTGGATCGATTGCCTCCTGAGTAGGACCGGCGGTGACCAGTACTTTTTTCCCACGCAAGTCTTTTTTACATGCTATACATTTTAAAATATATTCGAATAAATCTTCTGGTTCCGGCATCTTTCCGGCACCGACATCACCACAGGCAAGCCGGCCATTAGCCGGAGTGATGACCTCCATACCATATTTTTTAAGAAGCCTTAGATTGTCCTGAGTGACAGGATTCTCATACATTCCTGTATTCATGGCAGGAGCAATGATCTTAGGAGCTTTGCTTGCGAGAATAGTTGTAGTGAGCATATCATCAGCCAGTCCGTGTGCAAGTTTTGCAATTACATTTGCAGTTGCCGGAGCAACCATGATGACGTCTGCTTTCTGAGCAAGAGCAACGTGTTCTACTTTGAATTCAAAATTGCGGTCGAAAGTATCTACAATACATTTATTGCGCGTCAACGTTTCAAATGTGATTGGATTAATAAAATTAGTGGCATTCTGGGTCATAATAACATGAACACAGGCACCGGTCTTTACAAGACGGCTGGCAAGCATGGCACTTTTATATGCAGCAATCCCGCCGGTAACACCTAATAGAATGGTTTTATCTTTTAACATCATAGAAATAAACCTCTTTCTCTTTGTATGATTTATATTGATGTTGGGGGCAAAAGCCCCAACTATGATGCCTACGGATTGTTCCGTGCTTTGCACTCCCACAATCCTCCCAATTATTCGCAGAGTAGTCTCGGAAACTCAATAAATAATTGATATAATTCAGAGAGTATTCCAGCAAATCAGTAATACAGTGGTTTGCGAGCGGAGGAGATGATGTTTAGAAGAGCTGCAGTAAAAAAAAGACATGGTAAGCAGCCCTCTTGAATGAGAGCTGAAACAAACGCTATTGGGGAAAGAGTCCGCTTATATGTTGGATAGTTATCCATGGCAGAATCAAGGCACATATTTGATATGTGCAGGTCGGGCATGTGTTTTTCAAATTCATGGAAAGCTACCAGAAAACTGACAGAATCATGTCTTTTGGCACTGGTAAACCGCAAAAGGAGTGGAATATCAACGTGTAGTGAATGGCGCACAATTCACGAGAAATGACAATAGTTTTTTGGAAATTTGCTGAAAAAATTTAAAATCCCTCTCTGAAAATGGGAGGAAACGAAAAAAGTAACAAGTACAAAAAGAGCGGAGATTCGGGTTTTATGGAGTTTCCGAGACCGTTCTGAAATAAATAAGGAGGAAAAAAACATGGGTAAGTACAAAGGGCTGTTCTGGCCGGCAATCTTAGGCGTCAAGCATATGCCGAAGGTAAAGGAATCGGAGTTTTACAATGTCGCGGGAGGGTTCCGCAGGGCTACGATCAATGACAAGATTGCGTTCTTCCTGCAGCATCCCGTATGGGAGGGCAGGCCGGAGCTTTTTATGAAGACCGGGTCGCCAAAGGAAATATATGCCATGTCAGGCATGAGCGTCCATGGTTTGTGCAATCTTATCGGGCAGCCCGCACAGGCGCAGAGCATCGTGGATGGTTTCAACTATGTCGTGGAGCAGAAAGGGCTGAAAAAGGTGCATTTCATCAGCGGGCTTTATGCGGAGGATGAGGTAAGGCGTGATCCCGACAAGGGAAAGGTACAGGGGATCCTGTTCCAAGGGGAGCCAGGGAAGCCCGTGGCTGTGCTGATTGCGGGCGGCGGGTTTGACGGCGTAGCCTCTTATTTGGAGAGCATCCCGGCAGCCATGGAGCTGCACAGGAGGGGATACAGTGCGTTTGTGCTGGTCTACCGTGTGAATGTGGAGCTGCATGAAACCGAACCGCAGGCCAAGGGCGGGGAGGCATCCAAGGATGTGCTGCCGGCGGTAAGGTATCTGATAGGGCATCAGGCAGAGTACGGCTATACGATGGACGGCTTTGGTATGTTCGGGTTCTCCGCTGGAGGCCTGATGACGACAGCCTACGCATTTTCTGATTATAAGGACTGCTGCCATAAACATAATCTGCCAAGGCCCGCCGCCATCTTCCCCATCTATGGCCTGCACTGGGAGCTTAAGGTTCACGAGGAGGACAAGGGGCTTGCTATATTTTCCAGGGTCGGGCGGGATGACCCTACCGGTTTTGCGGCCGTGG
>OKSF01000540.1_pt1 | contig 35987 bp, 41 predicted proteins | sample 1606061 | NCBI WGS metagenome assembly OKSF01 (sample SAMEA3541567, study PRJEB24748) | human gut metagenome | biome: human gut; feature: human-associated habitat; material: faeces | place: China | collected 2012
ACCGTCAGCTCAGGAAGGTAACCAAGTCGAAATCCGTGTTTCCGACCGATGACAGTCTTTTCAAAATGCTGCAGCATGAGCCGAAAACCTGTAAACGCTGCACAGTATGTGCTCAGAAACGGAGGAACAGCAGATGATTACGAACGAGTACGGTATTCATACCTTTTCACTAAAATTTCAATGCAAATATTCCGAAATTCAGAATATTATCGAACAAAATGAGTGCATTCGTACCGGCAAAGGGAAATCAGGGCTTTCGTCATATTACCAGATGCCGCAGTTCAAGTCCATCGGCGTTGAAATTCACTTAGGGCAATCCATCTCGCATCCGTGCTGGCTGATACTGATTGTTAACCCGTCTTCTCCGCTCGCCAGTACCTATGAACCGACTGCATTATTTCAAGCTGACGAAAAGTCTGTTCAACAGCTAAAGCACCACCTGCGGAATATCCTTGATAAGATCGGCGTTGACCGGCGGCTCAAGGGGTTTAAGCTGTCGAGGTATGATTTGACCTGCAATCTGTATTATGACCGCAAGGCGGATGTTCAAGATCGTTTGGATATTTTCAAGAAATCCTTTCCTATCCTCCACTACAGTGCGGTTAAGTTCGGCCAATATTCAAATTCCAATGAAAGATTCAAAGGCGCCAATAAGCATTCATCGAGTTAACGTACTGGAAATGGTTCGGATAAAGGCTTGTTACAGGGTATTTGTGTCTGCTTAAACGGTGCGATTTGACAATCAATCGCCAACATTAGAATAAGCATACATGAATTAAAGTGAAATGCGTTTTCACCTATGTTGATGGAGGTTTTCTATGCCGAACGATGAAATCCTAACCGTCAAAGAGACGGCCGCCCTGCTCAAGACCACGCGCCAGCAGATCCGCAAAATGATCGCAAACGAAGAACTCCCGGCCGTAAAGGTTGGCCGGGAGTGGAGGGTGCGGAAGGCGGGGATTATGGAGTTTTTTTGAGGTGAATTTGTAAACATACCTATTGGATCATATAGCCGTATATTTTCCGCATCAACACATCCAGATAAAGTTTTCTTTCGCGCTGTAAAATATAATTTGATCCTGTGGAAGATGAAGAGTTTGGCTGATATATTTTCGCTGATGTTCCAGATTGGCAATCTGAGCTGCCGTCAGAGATGTGCTATGTCGCGAGATTGGCGCTGCTTTATCGGCGCAGTTAATCGCAATAATCAAACGGGAACATGAGACAGGGACAGCATTGACTGAAACAATGCTAGATCGTTAGCATAATCTCTTTGATCCGATCGCAGCACATATACGATACAGATGCAATGATGCAATATATCTTTCAAGCATCAAATTCCACACACAGGATCAGAAATGATCAATCAATGCGAAATGGCAGGAGCACTTCATTCATGCGTTCAATATTCTGTACGACGCTGTCCTTGCGGCGGATAGCGAGGCTGACATAAAGCGTGTCGATGAGGGAGAACTGCGCCACGCGCGGCGACACGAAAAGCTGCTCGGGCGAATACAGCTCAAGGCAGATGTCGCTGACCTCTTTGAGCGGCGTATCCGGGTAGCCGGTGATGCCGATGGTCGGCGCGCCGCACTCCTTCGCGGTACGCACGGCCGACACGATTTCGCGCGTCTTGCCGGTATGCGAGATGGCGATAACCGCCGTATCCGGGCCGCATTGGCTCGCCTGAATCTGCATCAGGTGCGAATCGGTCAGCGAAACCGCGCGGATGCCGATGCGCATGAGGCGGATGTAGAAGTCCTCCGCGATGGTGCCGGACGCGCCGACGCCGAGGATGAGGATATTCTCCGCCCGGTTGAGCACCCCCACCGCCTGCTCGATTTTCTCGAAATCAAGCAGCTGGAGCGCCCGCTCGAGCGTGTCGATATTCCGGCTGAACACATTCTCCGAAATGGTCGAAATACTATCGGTTTCGGACAGATCTTCAAAAATCGTGCGCACCGACTTAGGAGAATATTTCGCCAGCAGCAGCTTTACCTCGCTGAAGCCCGCGCAGCCGACGATCTTGCAGAATCGAATAATACTCGATTCCGCGATGTCAAGCTCGGCCGCCATCTGCTGAATGCTGATCGAGGTAATATGTACCGGATCGGCTAAGATATAGTCCGCAATCCGCTTTCCAACCTTGGATAAAGTCGAATACTGCGACTGAATTGCGGCATAAACGTTCTTGTCCATGCAATCACCCTGCACTTCCGCATTATATAGTGATTTCATTGTATCACAAAACATCGACCTTGTGAAGAATGCACAAAATTGAATATTGTTCTTTTTGCAATATGATTTATTGAATTTTATTCCGCTCAGTGCTATACTTGTAGATGTTCAGTGGAACGGACTTCCACTGAAAGGGTATAGCGAGAGACGAGTCCGGACAACGTCTCAAAGGCAGACCCACTCCCGATGCGTCCGGCGCACGGACGGTCTGTATCGCTGCAACTGGTAAAAGAAAAATAAAAAAGGACTGAGCAAAACCATGGGCAAATCCAGCAACCCGACTTTCGCGGGTGATAAGGAATTTGAGAAGATCCATCTCAAGGAAAAGTTCTCCTACGGCCTCGGCGATGTTGCCTGCAACGTTGTCTACGCCCTGACCACCTCGCTGCTGATTTACTTCTACACCAACGTAGTCGGTATCTCGGCGGCTATGATCGGTACCATCATGCTGTTCTCCCGTTTCTTCGATGGTATTTCCGACGTACTTATCGGTCATCTGGTTGACCGCACGCATTCCAAGCACGGCAAATCCCGTGCATGGATTCTCTGGATGATGATTCCGTACGGCATCGCAGCCATCCTGCTGTTCACCGTTCCGCCCGCAACCCCGATCGTCAAGGGCATCTACGTTTTCATCACCTATAACTTCTGCACCACCGTTGTCTACACCGCACTCAACCTTCCGTATGCAACGCTGGCTACCCTGATGACCCGCGACACCGACCAGCGCGCCGTTGTCAACCTGTTCCGTACCGGTATGTCCGCCCTCGGCAACATGGTCATCACCGCCATTACCTTCCCGCTGGTTACCCGTCTGGGTGACACCCAGCAGGCATGGATCGAGGTTTCCATCCTCTACGCCATCGTTTCCATCATCATGCTGTTCATCTGCTTCAAGAACTGCCACGAGCGCGTCAAGGAAGAGACCAAGACCAAGGACGGCAAGAACGTTCCGCTCTGGATGGGCATCAAGCTCTGCGTCACCAACAAGTACTTCATCATGTTCTTCATGCTCGCTGTGTTCCTGTCCTTCTATGAGGCAGTTACCGGCACCTGCAACGCATACTACGCACAGTACATTCTCGGCAACCGCGACCTGCTCGGCGCACTCGCATCGTTCGAGTCCATTCCGCAGATCGTTACCGTTCTTGTTCTGTCTCCGTTCATCGCCAAGTTCGGCAAGCGCAATGTCGCTCTCATCGGCGCAATCGTCGCCGTTATCGGCACGGTTTCCCTGTTCATCAACCCGAGCGCCCTCAATCTTGCACTGTTTGCCTGCGTCATGCGCGGCATCGGCAAGGGCTGCTTCCGCGGCGTCAAGTACTCCATGCTGGCTGACGTTATCGAATACGGCGCATGGAAGAGCGGCATCCGCGTACAGGGCCTGATGGTTTCCGCAACCACCGCCGGCCAGAAGTTCGGCTCCGGCATGACGAGCGCGATCTTCGGCGCCCTGATGAGCCTTGTAGGCTTCGCCGGCACCGCAACCATCAATGCCGCACAGTCTCAGATGCTCATCGCCATCTACATCATCGGCAACATCATCGCTTGGGGCGGCATCGGCGTTCTGCTGATCTTCTACAAGCTCGATAAGATCTATCCGCGCATTATCACCGAAATGAAGCAGCGCGAAGCTGCCGAGGCAGCAAAGGCGACCGCAAACGCCTGATTTTCCCCCGCACTCCCTCATTTTTACGCATCATCTTTTTCTTCCCTTATATGGAACAGCCGGCGGAGTCAAGCATTCCTGCCGGCTGCCCCCATATTCTACCGCAAATAAAATTCTGTAAATATCCACCATTTATATGAAAGGCGTGTAACAAATGGAAACCCTGTCCTACGAAAAACGCATCGAACTCGGTAATCTCGTCCCGGCGCTCGGCCAGTTCAAGGTCATGGAAAAAATCCCGCAGTATCAGCAGTGCGAGGTGCACAACCTCGTGGATGCGCCCGCCGAGGTGCCCGAAACGCTGCGCCACGTTGTATTCAACATCGAGCGCGGCCAGACGCTTCACGAAACCATCGACTTTCTCAATATGTGCCCCGACCTCAAAAACATGGACATCATCTACGCCAACGAGCTGGATGACGGCGCGGTCCGCTCGGGCAACTGCAACGTTGCCTACGAAATCGCGAAATCCATCGGCATGAATTACGCCTACGGTCTGGAGTTTATCGAGCTGGTAAATCCCGAGGACAACAAGGGCTTCCACGGCAACGCCCTGTTCTCCCGCTGGCCCATCCGCTGGGCGAAGGTCGTCCATATGCCCGAGCAGTACAACTGGTACTATGACCGTCAGAAGCGTATCGGTGCGCGCGTTGCCATCGTCTGCTCGCTCGACATCGGCGGACGCGAGGTCGGCGCGGTCAGCGTTCATCTGGAGAACCGTGCGGACAGCGAGGGCCGCGAAGCGCAGATGGCAGTCGTATATGATGAGATCAAGCGTTCGTTCGCGCCGGACACTCCGGTCATGATCGGCGGCGATCTGAACACCAATACGTTCGACGGCAACGACATTCCGGGATTTACCAAGCTGTTCAACGACCCAGAGCGTCTCTCCAAGCACATGGAGCACGTTGAGCAGTACGAGCGCGTTCTGCCGCAGGCGGAGGAAAACGGCTTCTCCTACCGCGAGTTCAGCAGCATCGAGGGCACGCGCCGCAAGCCGATGCCGGGCGGCAAGAGCATGCTGCTCAAGCTGGACTGGCTGATGGCGCGCGGCATGGAATGCGTCGATCACGGCACGATTTCGACCGAGACGAAGGACTGCACCTGGGCCGAGCCGGGCAGCGCGCTGGCGAAGTTCACAGGTCCCGAGCTGTCCGACCACAACGCCTGCTGGGCAGACTGTCGATTCGCAAAGTAAATACTGAAATCTATTGTAGAAAGCTGCACACGCTGCATACATATTGGCAGCGTGTGCACTTTTTATCGAGTGAGGAGAACCTACATCAAATGAGTGGAATGATACAATACCTGCGCGAACTTCATTTCGCCTCGGTCGTAGTGCGGCTCGCCCTTGCGATGCTGCTCGGCGGCTGCATCGGTCTGGAGCGCGGACGCAAGCGCCGTCCGGCCGGTTTCCGCACCTATATGCTCGTCTGTCTTGGCGCGGCGCTGACCGTGCTGCTCAGCCTGTACGAATTTACCATGGTGACAGGGCCGTGGTCGGATATTTGCGCAGAGATCGGCATAAAAACCGACGTTTCGCGTTTCGGCGCACAGGTCATCAACGGCATCGGCTTTCTGGGCGCAGGAACCATTCTCGTTACCGGCCGCCAGCAGGTCAAGGGCCTGACCACTGCCGCTGGTCTGTGGGCGTCGGCCTGCACCGGCCTTGCGGTCGGCGCAGGATTTTACGAGTGCGTGCTCATCGCATTCGCGATGATATTTCTCAGCATCCGCCTGTTCCCAATTGTGGATGCGTACATACAGGAGAACGCGCGTGACATCAATCTGTACATGGAGTTCCATTCGCTCGGGGACATCAGTACCATCATCAATCAGCTGAAAGCGCAGAACGTGCAGATCTACGACATCGATATCGAGCGGAACAAAAGTGGCGAGGCGCTGCACCCAAGTGCGATCTTCTCGATCCGCCTCAATGAAAAAATACCGCACACGCAGCTTCTCTCCGATCTGGCGGAGTTGGACTGCCTTTGCGTGATCGAAGAGCTGTAAGGAGTGGACTGCTATGTTATCTGTTTTTGACGGCCTGCGCGACGTGACGACGCTTTCCGTGTTCGTGCGTCTGGCCTGCGCGCTCATCTGCGGCGGCATTATCGGTATCGAGCGCTCGTACAAGCGCCGCCCGGCCGGCTTCCGCACGCACATCCTCATCTGCATCGGCGCGGCCATCACCACGCTGACGAGTCAGTATCTGTATCTGAATATGCACTATTTTACAGATATGGCGCGCCTCGGTGCACAAGTTGTTGCGGGTATTGGCTTCATCGGTGCGGGCACCATCATCGTTACCAAGCGGCAGCGCGTCAAGGGTCTGACCACGGCGGCTGGTCTCTGGACCTCGGCCATCATCGGCCTCACCTTTGGCGGCGGCTTCTACGAGGGCGGCATTCTCGCGACCGCGTTCATCATGCTCGCCGAGCTTGTGTTCTCGCGGCTGGAGTACCGTGTGTTGGAGCACGTTCCCGAGATCAATGTGTATATGGAATACGAGGATAAAACGTGTCTGGACGATGTGCTGCAGCTGTACCGCAGATGTGATGTCAAAGTGCTGAATATCCAGATCACCCGTGCGGCGGAAAACGGTGAGCACAATGCCTGTGCCATCTTCACACTGCGCCTGCCGCGCAGCTGCACGGTAAACCGTCTGATGACACTGATCGGCGAGCGTAAAGGCATCGTGTCGGTCGAGGAACTGTAAAACGGCAGAACGCAGAAAGAGGCTGACGAATCTGCGCTTTCAATCGAATGGAATTCGCGTCTTATGTCGCAATTTTTCGTCTCTTTTGTAAAAAACGAAGTGTACATCCCCACTTTTACGAAAATTACACAAAAATGAATTTCTCTATTGAATACGCGTTGCAGTGCGAGAACTTTTTTCTGTTTTCCTTCATTTTTAACTATATATTATAGATGTAGAAGCTCCTGAGATATTCTCAGGAGCTTACTTTTTGTCAAAAAGGAGGAAGCAAAGATGTTCGACGATCAAAAATTTCTGACGTGCGGCGTGATGGCTGAGATTCCCTCATGGTTGGCCAACCTCATGTGGCACATGGTCTTGACGATGGAAGTGCCGAGAAAGGATTACCTGCAAGTGTTTATCCTTACCACAACGCCAACCGGTCAGCACATCGTCTACGAGCAGGAACAGCCGCCGTATCGTTACGAGCTTGAAGTGGAATGTCCGGACGCGGTGGACGCGAAGGTGTTCGTGATTGATGACCGAACATATTCCACTATGCTGCTGGCGGATGAATATTAAAACCCTACAAACGAAACGGAGGAACAACCAATGCAAGAGACAAGAATTTGTGCAAACTGCGGTGCAGAACATCCGATTGAAGATATGTTTGAGGTAGAAGGCGACTGGCTCTGCGAGGATTGCGCCGACCGACTGACCGTAATCTGTGACCACTGTGCCGAGCGGGTCTACGAGGAAAATGCCGTCGAGGATGACACGCACACGCTTTGCGACCACTGCTTTGATGAATACTACGTCCGCTGTGAGGACTGCAACTGCATTATTCATCGTGACCGCACCTATTGGGACAATGACAACAACGCCTACTGCGCATCCTGCTGGGACGAGCACAGCGAGATCATCCGCGAGTACAGCTACACGCCCGACCTCGTGTTCCATGGCAAAGGTCTGTGGCATTTCGGCGTGGAGCTCGAAATCGACAACGGCGGCACCGACCGTTACAATGCCGAAAAATTGTTGAACATCGCCAATGCAGACGCGGAGAATTTATACATCAAGACGGGCGGCAGCTTGGACGATGGTTTGGAACTCGTCACGCACCCAATGACGCTTACATACCGTTTGAACGAAATGCCGTGGGCGGCGGTGCTCCACAAAGCACAGGAAATGGACTACCTCAGCCACGCCGCTGGAACCTGCGGTCTGCATGTGCATATCTCGAGTCTGGCGTTCGGCTGCACCTATGAACAGCAGGAGGCCTCGATTGCGCGACTGCTCTATTTCGTCGAAAAGTTCTGGGCGGAGTTGCTGCGGTTCAGCCGCCGCACGCAGAGCCAGATGAACCGCTGGGCGGCACGCTACGGCATGAAACTCACTCCGACCGACCAGATGAGCCACGCGAAGAATTCCTGCGCTGGGCGCTACACGGCGGTCAACCTTACGAACTCGGATACTGTGGAAATTCGCATGTTTCGCGGTACGCTCAAGCTCAATACACTCAAAGCCACCTTGCAGATGGTAAATCATCTGGTTGAGGTGGCTGTTGCTATGTCCGACGCCACGGTTCAGGATATGAGCTGGTTTGACTCTCTGGACGCCGTGCACGAGCCGGAGCTGATTCAGTACCTCACAGAGCGCCGTCTGTACGTCAACGAACCTGTAAATGCAAGCAAGGAGGAATAATATGTGCAGTTTGTTTGGTTTAATTAATTTCAAAGAATGTCTGAGTACCCACACGACGAACAAAATCCTGAATACGTTAGCGCGCGAGTGCCAGGTGCGCGGCACGGATGCGACCGGTGTCACGTACAACTTTAATGACCGTCTGCGGATTTACAAGCGCCCCCTTCCCGCTCGAAAAATGAAAATCCACATTCCGCACGGTGTAAACGTGGTCATGGGGCATACCCACATGACAACACAAGGCAATGCGCAGTTTAACCAGAATAATCACCCGTTCCTTGGTCACGTTGACGGCAACAGCTTTGCTCTCGCGCATAACGGCGTGCTCTGGAATGACAAAGACCTGCGGATGGACGAAAACCTTCCTCAGACGAGCGTCGAATCTGGACAAGGACAACTCCATCTGGTTTGTCGTCGGAAATAACCCGTTGTGCGTGATGTTCTATGATGGCTTTCTGATTTACGCCTCCACACAGGAAATTCTCTGCAAGGCCATCAAAAAGCTACATCTGAAAGCGCCCACCGACATTCCGGAACCGAAGGAGGGCGAGATATTGAAGATTGACCGCAATGGCCGCATCACTACAGGCACCTTCACACCGCACACGACGTTCGAGCACTGGTGGCGCAAATATCCCTTCTATCGCAGCTATTATGAGGACACGCCGACAGGCTATGATGACCTGTTTAGCGTGGCGAAGGTATTCGGCGTAACCGCCGATGAGGTGCAATCACTTCTCGATTACGGCTGCTCGGAGGAGGAAATCGAGGAAATGCTCTACAATCCTACTCTGCTGCACGAAATGACTGGTGAACTGCTATATGCGTACTGATTAGGAGGTGATTTTATGGACGCAGTAAAAGTCGTTCTCGGCGTGATGACGGTCATCGGCCTGCTGGCTGATCTGCTGTCAGACGATGACTGAACGCAAAAGTACCGGCTCACGCGAACCGGTACTTTTTTGAGTCTTTCATTTGGGTATACCCTTGTGAAACAGGGAGAAGTTGTGTCAATAGAGTTGCTTTCGGAGTTTTGCAATATGTCAGAATGTGCGGCGACCCTATTGATATATTTGGTTTATGCAGATGCGATAATCGTCGAACAGTATTGCTTCAAGACGGGAATATCATCGGTTATAATCTCCCATGTGATTTCGGGATCGACAGTACCATAGCTATGCGCTACGATATTGCGGTCAAGAGGCTTCATACAGCAGTACCTCATCATCATGAATGGAATCTAAAAAGCGCTGGTCCAGGCTGGTGGTTGGTACCAGATCGACCGGTCGTCCAAGAGAATCCTCCAAATCGAGGAGAAGTCCTGCAAGCTGAAAGCCTTTGATACTGCCCTTGTCAATACGCAGGTCAATGTCGCTGGAATCCGTCATATCACCGCGAGCGAATGAGCCGAACAGGTAAACACGCTTTACGCCATACTGGGCAGCAAGTAAAGAAAGTACGGCGACCCTATTGCAATCAACCACGTTTCAACTGCTCAATAAGATTATCAAACAGAGATACAAACTCGCTCTCAATCTGCGAGTAAATTTCCTGCGCGGTTGCATCGTCATAAATGTGCGAGGTCTGGTTGCGAGCATTCAACAGTGCAATCCACGCCTGTTCATCGTCAATCAGGCCATACGAGAACGCCTTACGCATCGTTGCTTTCGGACTGTTCAGTTCAGTAAAGCCTTGGTCGAGCAAAAACTCGCGTGTGGTTTTCCACGCCAGCTCGCAGGTGAACTCAAAGCGCTGGATTACACCGTCGCGAATGATTTTAGCCGGATTCTCTTGATACGCTTGCACACCCTCGCGTAAGCGTTCAACAGCATTGGTGAGATTTTCGAATTTCGTATTGTAACGGTCCAGCAAGCAAATCCCGTCCTTCTCTATATTTTGAAGCAATGCGGCATCGGTGTGTTCGCTGACAAACACCAGATCAACCGAATACAGCGAGTCCAAATCGTTTTCAACAGCATCACTGAATTGCGCACGCTGTTGCGGCGTGCATCCCCAGACCGCGAAATCATAATCACTGCGGGCGTGATGATCGCCGCGGGCACGCGAACCGAATAATATCAGTTTCGGCACTCCATAACGGTGCGCTAACTGTTTTACCTGTTCGATTGTCTTATCCATCAGCGTCACCGTCCTTATATTTCTCATTATACCATACTTAAAGGAGAGATACACCATGAAAATCGGCTATATCCGCATCAGTACCGAGGACCAGAATACTGCACGTCAGGAAGTCCTGCTGCACGATCTCGGCGTTGACGAGGTTTTCATCGACAAGGCCAGCGGCAAGAATGCCGATCGGCCAGAACTCACCCATATGATGGAGTACGTCCGCCGCGGCGATACGGTTATTATCGAGTCCATCAGCCGCTTTGCCCGCAACACACGCGACCTGCTTGATCTTGTGGAACGACTGACCGAGAAAGAAGTCGAGTTTGTCAGCCGCAAAGAGGCTATCGACACCACCACACCTACCGGCAAGTTTATGCTGACGGTGTTTGCGGCGGTCGCAGAACTCGAACGTGAGTACATCTTACAGCGTCAGCGTGAGGGAATTGCTATCGCCAAGGAATAGGGCAAATACACCGGCCGCAAGCCACTGTCGTTTCCGGACAATTTCGAGCGGGTAGTCGCACGCTGGCGTACCGGCGAAATCACCGTGACCGAGGCCATGCGGCAGACCGGATTGAAACCGAATACGTTTTACCGGCGGTGTGCGAAATCGAAACAAACCGCAAACAACTAAGATTCCATTGTATACTTTAGTTACCGCTATACCTTAAACATTAACCGCCGAACCTCAAAACAGCACGAGGTTCGGCGGATTTGTTTTTTCGTACTCATTCTGTGTTTCCGGCAAAAAATGCAGTAACGTTCTGTCATGCCAGAATCGTTCTTCTCTGCCGCTCCACGATTGCGGACAGCCGGTTCAGCCGTTCCTCCGGCAGTTCGATAGTCGAATGCGGCCTGAATCGAAAGCCGTCCAGGTTTTTCAGCTCCTGTCGAATTTCATCGGTCAGCATGCCGCGTGCTGTCTTGATAAAATCCACGCCGATACGCGGACGGCACTTGCCGATGTACCAGTCCGGATTGGCCAGCTGATCTTCGTCCAGATCGAACAGTAGACTGCGGTTGTGGTCAAAGACCGGCGCAGGCTTCTTAATTTCCATCGTCTGATTGTCGAACAGGAAACCGAAATTGCCGAGGTGGCGATCGGTATTCAAAATCAGTGCATCGAGCACGAACATGCGCCGAAGCACATCCTCAGCTCCGAATTTTTCATACAATTTCAGCAGTCCCGATACACTATTCGGGCGGTCGGGAAAGTCACTGATTTTGATGAGTCCGGCCTGCTCATCGGTAAACAGACGGCACTTGGATATCAGTCGATGATGGTAGAAATCCAGGTCGTAATCCACAGCCTGTGGACAAATCTGTGCCGCAATCTGGCACGCAAGGAATTCGGACAGCGGCTCGATTTCATAGGTGTCGCTACCGCCCTTGTAGAGATAAATTCCGTCCGATTCGCGCACCCAGCATTTTGCGTAATAGCCGTCCGTACCGAACTCCGGCGAGGTGGAGGACAGGGACTCTACGCTGATCACGCCGCTGAAAGCCGCCTGCGCGATGAGGGCATCAAACTCGTTTCGATATAGGGAAACCTTGTCCCAGCCGAGCGTTTCCGACTCTTCTTTCACCCAAAACGTATCGTTGAGCGACAGCGCATGCGTCACACGAAGAAAGCCCTCCAGACCGATGCAGCCGTACTGCTCCAGAAGCTGCTCGATATGCTTGCGGTGCTTGGGTGCTTTACGCTTCTCAAGCCACGCCGTCAGCGATTGCAGACCGAGCGGGCGCAATTCGGTGTACCACTCCTGCAGAACCGCGCTTTCCTCTCCAAATTCGTCCTGTATACAGGAGAACAATGCCCACGGCTCGTCTTTATTCATTAAGATGTATCGCATAAGGCGCCCTCCTTTCGCACTTTGGTGAGGTAATTATAGCATATTGAACACAGAATGGCAAAAGTAGCATAGCATCCGCCAGAACTACAATGTAATTGATAAATTGTGCCATTCCGCAAAAACCTGTTTTCCTCATCAAGAACGAGGATGGCGATCTTGATGTCATGGATTCATTCTCCGTGCGTAGCCGCTGAACTTCTGCGTCCTCTGCGCTCTATGGCAAATGCCTCCGGCCCTTTACTTCAAATCGTCTCGCTGTTCCGCAGTAACTCAACTTTTCTTTCATCATGTTTTGCACGACCAGTTTCTTAAGGCAATACCGCATAATTGAACAAGAGCGATTTGCGAATAAATTTTGCGTACTGATGAGGCGCGGTTTCGCAGCAATACTTGCCGTATTGCAAGAAATCGCAACAAAATCAGAATACAAAATTTCCGCAAAGCGCCGCTGCTTTAATTGTGCGGTGTTGCCTTAAATTCTGGCGTGTCCCGTTTGTTCATTTTTCCTCTTGGCATAATAAATCACTCCATCTGTTAGATAGTATATCATACTGTCTAACAAATGGGGTGCAGTTCAACATATGTCGCTCTTCTTTCTCATTCCTCTGCTGCAGTAAATCTGATTCATCGTTTGGTTTTCGATCAAGATCAGCAGGCAGATAATCTATAGCACTCCGAGGCGTAAAAGAACGCAGAATATCGTTTTTTAGGCATGGACGCATTTCCTTAACAGTTTCCCATTTGATATCCTCGAACATTTCTTCTCTATCTTCGTCTTCATCTTTTCGGCAATTATTTGTAAACTTATGAACCAGCTTTTTGTAATGTTCAGGTAGCACCCGTTCCTTCCCATACAGCGGGTAATACGGTGCTGAATGAAAGAGTAACAATCTTTTCGAGTGGGAAATACAGTTCTTTTATACAGAACCAGATGTTTTACCAGTACATCCTCTACTCTCTCCAGCAAGTGCTCTGACGCTTCACTTATGACAAAAGTTTCATACACATTATCTATTAAAGAGCAGGAGGTATTGTACTTCAGCAGTTCCACTTTATCATGCTTATTCCCGTCTCCCTTAACTTTATATATGGCATTTAATACGAACAGCAATGGCAGTACAGGGTAAATATATGGTGTCCAAAAAACTGCGTTACACCTTGTCTTACTGCAAACTGTTCTCTTCTTTACAGGCACACCTTTATACAGTAATTCATTATCAAATCGCCGATAGCAATTATTGATATCCTCCGTAATTTTCTTTATTAGTTTTTTCCCATTATCCTCATAATCATGCTATTTATCGCTCGTCTCTGAACGGCTCAGCAGATGCACCATATTACTGATCGCCTGAAACAAGTAATCATTTTCATCACGAATTTTAAACAGCAGTTTGTAAGACTTCATGTCAGCTTCATCATCACAGCTACGCATGTTAATTTCTGTAATATCTTCTTCAGTCCCAAAAAACAAGTCTGGTATAGAGAAACGGAAGCTCATCCGAGCTCAAGTCTTCTCTTTTTCCGGGCTCAGTCAGAAAATCTGTAAGAATACAGAAATTCCTATCTTTGTACCCAGGAATATTGCTGTTTTCAACGAATTCCGCAAATTCAGTCATCTGCTGTTCAATCTTATGCCGAAGTTTTTTCTTTGACAAATTAGCATTTTCAAAATCAAATGCGCTATTACAGAACTTCTCAAACACTATAACCACTGAGCCACTCCACCGCACGACGACAAGAAGGCCGCACGCCGCCGCACTATTGGCAGCGTCAACCTGTTCCTCGTCTCTCCCCTGCGTCCGAAGTTGACCAACTTTCCGATGCTGGACATCCCGGCGAGTGCCAGCGCGGTCTCTACCAAGAAGGGTAAAACCGGCAAGACCGATCATCGCGACTGCACCGCCGGAATTGCCTTGACAGCCGAGTTCGTGTTGGACGGCGTTTCCGAACTCACGCGAAGCATTTTCGTGTACCTCGGTAAGCTGCTCAATCTGACCGATGACGTCTGCCCGGCTCTGATTGGAGCAGCCCTCGATGAGTTCGCTGATCTACTCACGCGCGAACGCCGTATCCAGGCCAATCTCGCTCTGCTTCGGTGGTCTTTCTTATGCATGGTCGAGATGATCAAAAAACGCATAGAATTGCCTTCCAGCAATGAGCATGCGCTCTACGAAAAATTTTGGGAAGCCATTCACTGCTCTGTCCACAAGCAGGTGGAGGAATTCGCCTGTTTTTAGTATAGCCCCTGCGGCATCGAGCCGCAATACAGGCGCGGTTCCGCAGGTGTCTGATACGGCGAAATCCGGTTATCCTGAACTGTCGTATATATAGCATGACAACGGAAAGAATATACAATGCACCCACCATCTACACAAACCAAAGGAGGTCAACCCTTATGTTCAAGCCCACACCCACCTGTCCCCTGCCCGACATCCGCGAGGCACGCATCGACCCGACCCTGCCGGTGAACGAGCGCCTGCGCCTGTTCGCCTCGTCTGTCAGCGACCCACACCGCTTCCGCGTAGGCGACACTGCGGTTGAGGTGCTGTTTGATGACGGCGCACCCAGTCTGCAATCCTGCCTGACCAACCTGTGCAAGCGGTTCCAGTGATGGTAAAAGCCGGATAACCGAAGCGAAGCCTTGCGGCACGCCGTGTGCTGTGATACACTATACGTGCAAAACACAGCCTGCGGCGTGCCGTCCGTTTTTTAGGAGGCACTCAATGGCACGAAAAAGTAAATACGACCCCCAAAAGTTATCCACAGTCCTGTGGAAACCCGCGCTCTATATCCGTCTTTCCCGCGAGGACGGCGACAGCGAGGAGAGCAACAGCATTATCAGTCAGCGCGAGTTGCTGACCGAGTTTGCAGATACGCAAACCGACATGACCGCGTCCCAGCTGTACGTTGATGACGGCTATACCGGCACCGACTTCGACCGGCCGGATTTCCGGCGCATGATGCACGACCTGCGCGCCGGCATCGTCAACTGCGTGATCGTCAAGGATCTGTCCCGACTGGGACGCAACTACGTCAAGGTCGGCGAGTACCTTGAGCACACGTTTCCGCTGCTGAACGTGCGGTTCATCGCGCTGAGCGAGCGCATCGACAGCGTTGCCGACCCGCGCTCGGCGGACAGCCTGATCGTACCATTCCGCAACATCCTCAATGACGAGTACGCGCACGATATCTCCAATAAAGTCCGCGCTTCGCTCGATCTCAAGCGCCGGCAGGGCAAATTTATCGGCTCATTTGCGTCCTACGGCTACCGCAAAGACCCGAACGACCACAGCCGGCTGCTGATTGACGAGCCGGCTGCCGCCGTTGTCCGCGATATTTTCAACTGGTTTCTCGCCGGAACAAGCGTACTCGGTATTGCCAAAAAGCTGAATGCTAAGGGCATTCCGAATCCATCTGCCTACAAACGGCAGCAGGGCATGAACTACCGCCATCCGGCCTCGGACAAGCTGGACGATCTGTGGCCGGACAGCTCAGTGCGCCGTATCCTGCGCAATCCGCTGTACACCGGCACTATGGTGCAGGGCAAAAACCGCACGAAAAGCTACAAGTTGCATGTCAGCGAGGCCGTGCCCGAGGATGAATGGATCACTGTCGAGCAGACACACGAGGCTATCATCTCAAGCGAGCTGTTCGCCAAAGCGCAATCCCTGTTCGCCCGTGATACGCGCACCTCACCAACACAGCCCAAAGTCTACCTGTTCTCCGGTTTTCTTCGCTGCGCGGACTGCGGCAAGGCAATGAACCGAAAGCTGATTTCCCAGCCGCATCGCGACTATTACTACTATATCTGCTCGACGTTCAAAAAGCAGCATAGCGGCGCCTGCACGAAGCATACCATCCGCAGCGACCGTCTGGAGCAAGCCGTACTCGAAACGCTCCGCAGCCAGATTGCGCTGGCGGTCGAGATGGATGAGCTGATTGCCGAGATCAACCGCAGCGGCACGCGAAACCGTTCCGTTAAGCCTCTGCTTGACGAGCGGACACAGCTTGAAACCGAGCGCGAACGCATCGAGCAGATGAAGCTGTCCCTGTATCCGGACTGGAAAGCCGGAGATATTTCGCGTGAGGAATACCATCGGCTGAAAGAGCAGTTTGAGCAGCAGCAGGCCAAACTGGACACACGTCTTGCGTCCCTGCAAGCGCGCATTGACGAGGTGCAGAGCGGCGTGGACGAAACCAATTCGTTTGTATCACAATTCGTAAAATATCGCAATCTGCCCAGCCTGACGCGCGAAGTCGTAGTCGAACTGATTGACATGATTTATGTGCATGAGGGCGGAAAAATCACGATAAAGTTTAAGTTTTCGGACGCCTATGCAGTCGCGCAGGAGTATATCCGCAAGCATGGTCAGACCGCATAAGGCACATAGTCCTAAAATAACATCTTCCCCCGCTGCTGCCGACACCCTTTCCGCACTGCTGGAGGATTTGGGTGCCGAGCCGCGGGACTTTGACTGCATCGTTACCGGCGACCTCGGTCACATCGGTGCGGACCTGCTGCTGACGCTGCTGCGCGGTGACAGCATCGACCTGTCCCCTGTCTACTCGGACTGCGGCAGCCTGATTTTCGGCGACGAGCAGGACGCGCATGCAGGTGGCTCGGGCTGCGGCTGCTCAGCGGCGGTTCTCTGCGGACCGCTGCTGCGCGATATGCATCGCGGCAAAATCCACCGGCTGGTGTTTGCGGGCACAGGTGCGATGATGAGTCCGACCTCGGTGCAGCAGGGACAGCCGATTGCAGGTATCTGCCACGCCGTTGTACTGGAAAGGAGCGAAGCATGAACTACCTGAACGCTTTCTGGGTCGGCGGACTGATCTGTGCGCTGTGTCAGGTGCTGATTGACAAAACCAAGCTGACACCGGCGCGTATTCTCGTTTCGCTGGTGGTGCTCGGTGTTATCCTGCAGGGGCTCGGCTGGTATCAGGCAGTCGTGGACTACGCAGGTGCAGGCGCGACTGTGCCGCTGCTCGGCTTCGGATACTCGCTGGCAAAAGGCGTTGCCAAAGCAGTTGCGGAAAGCGGCCTGCTCGGCGTGTTCACCGGCGGCGTGACCGGTGCGGCAGGCGGCATTGCCGCCGCGATCGTGTTCGGCTGTCTGTTCGCGCTGCTGTCCAGACCGCAATCAAAGTCGTAAAAAATAACACTCCCGCTCGGAATCCACCTTCCAAGCGGGAGTGTCTTTGCAGCCAATTCTTTCTTTATCCGATTACGCAGATCACGGTCATTATCATGGCGCATACCACCGCAGCCGCGCTGACAGTGCGTACCTTGCTTACCGCGCCATCGGCCTGCTGCCGGTCTTCACCCAGCAGCCATGCCGGTCGGAAATAGAACAAGATACCGAGAACGAACAATACGCCTATGCTGACCCAGTCATAGATTTGCATTTTCAATGCCCCATTTCTTCATTTCCGTAACCCAATACTCTCTCTTCATTTCTCTCTCCTGCTTCCGTCTGCCGAAAGCTGCGGCACTAACCGACCGGCTGCAATCCGTCGGTATCTGCCGCTCGCGCACCTGCGTCTGTATACGCGGTGCAAACCTGCTCATCGCCTGTCTCTGCAGGTGATTCTTTTTTATCAGGTTGATATTATTTTATCACATCCCGCTGTAAATCTCAATGTTTCTGCGGCTTTACAAAACACTTTCTCCAATTTAACCAATTTCTTTTTTATGTTTTTGGCAAGAACCCTTTATTTTTGTGCACTTTATCTGTATCTATCTCCTTGCTTTATTGCATATTTTCGAGTATACTAGGAAAGACGAACTTTATCCCGCAATTGGGAAGGAGGAACTTTTTCAAATGCTGCACTCCAAAAACAAAAAACGCGGCTTCACGCTCGTGGAGCTGATCGTTGTGCTGGTCATTCTGGCGATCCTCGCGGCGCTGCTCATTCCGGCACTGACAGGATATATTGATAAGGCAAAAAAAGATCAGGTCATCGCGGAAACGCGCATGCTGCATGAGGCGATTCAAACGGAAATGACGGAAATTTATGCCTCCAATATCGATTGGAAAACCAGTTCCACTGCCCAAGGAACCGGCGCACACAAAACTCTGGCAAGTAAAAACGGCACCGCTTGTGTCGGTTCTGCTGTTCTTCCCGATGCACAACAACGGTATAATGAGATTGTTAAGCTCTCCGAAGTTTCTAGTTTGCAGGATGGTACTGGCTATTTCTTTGCTTTTATTACCAGTAACGCAAAAATTCATGCATTGGTTTACAATTCGGGACGTGGATACATCGGTGTATACTTCCGTGACACCCAGCAATATGCTGCATATAAAATCGGTGAAGAATCTGCTGGCGGCCTAATAATACAAACAGATGCGCTTGGTGCCTATTTCAACTCTGTGTATTATGCTGCCGCTTTTGATTACGATCCCAATTCCGATACTAATCCTCTACCAGAGAAATGGATGTGGTCTTGCGCCGGTATTCGCGCTATGCTCGGTATTGAAGAACCTTCATACAACTGAAAAAATCCCCGCCACTCGGCGGGGATTTCCTTTACCATATGATATTATGCCTCAAACCCATCAGGAAACACAACGGTCAGCACCCACTTGAACGCCTCTTCGCCGTAAACGGCGTGCGGCACCTTTGCGGGCATGACCAGCGTTTCGCCAGCCTTGACGATATGCGGCACACCGCCGACCGTAAAGCGTCCGGTGCCCTCGAGCACAGTTACCATTGCGTCGCCGGTGGAGTCGTGCATGCCGATCTCCTCGCCCTTGTCAAACGCGAACAGCGTAATGCTGACCGCCTTGTTCTGCGCCAGTGTCTTGCTGACCACCTGTCCCGACTGAACGGAAACCAGCTCGGCGAGCTTTACAACGCTCTCGTGGTCGATATTGCGGATGAACTTGTCCATAGCTTCTCCTCTTTCCTGTCGTTTGCTTTATGCGGACAGTATACCACGCCAAGCCGCCGATTTCTGTTGTCCGCACAACATTTACAGGAAAATCGAATTTTCCTTGCGCGCTTCGGTGCGGAATTGCTCGAGCATAGCCGTGTGCGACAGGAAATCCGGATCATCGAATTTCTTTGCACCGGTCGGGCAGTAGGTCGTGCAGGCACAGCATTTAATACAGGTGCCCGGAATATTAGACGGGTCGTTCGGGTCAATCGCACCCATCGGGCAGATTTCCGCGCACAGACCGCAGTGCTCACACAGCATCATCATCGTGCTCGGCTTGGCCTTCAGGAACTTTGCGGGCGTTTTGTCGGTCTTGAGCGGCGTGTAGTAGGCTGCCTGCGCGTCACCCGGCACCTTCGGCGGCTTGATCTCTCCCTCGCTTCTCAGCTTGAGCGCCGCATCCTGCGCCAGCATACGCAGCTCACTGAGGTCAGCTGCGTCCGGACGGCCTGCCGCCAGCTTGTCCGAGAATACATGCCGGCACAGAAAAGCGCCTCCTGCCGCCAGTTTGAAGTTGTTTTTTGTCAGCAGCTCGCACATTTCGGCAAGCGCGTTATCATACGCTCTGCCGCCGTAGGTGACGAGCGCCACCGCCGGTGTACCCTCACCGTGCAGGCAGCGAGCAAAGTCCGGCGAAATCTTGTTCGGCAGCCGACCGGCATACACCGGACAGCCGAATACGACCAGCTCATCCGGGGCAAACTGATACTCCTGCGCACGGTCAGACGGCGTGTTGAGTGATATGTACCGGCACTCTGCCTTAAACAGACGCGCCAGTTCATCCACCGTTGTTTCAACAACGGTCTTTGTGCTTCCTGCCGGACTGAAATACACACCCGTAACTTTTTTGATATCCATATTCTTTTCGTCCTCCGTTTTACGCTTATTCTACAATTTCAATACGGAATACGTTGATCGTGTCCACATCGGGGCAGCAAAACACCGCCGTGCCGTCCTCCTGCCCGGGAAGATGGCCGCCGTAACGCAGAATGTCGATGTATGGGAACGCAACGTGCATCGCCATCGGGCAAAGCTGCCCGCGCTCGGTGTCGAAGTCGAAGCTGTCGCCGATTTTGTGCCCGCGGTGACAGCCGTGCTTGCCTTTTCGGTCGATCAGCGTAATTTTGATCTTGGGTCTGCTCATTTGCGCCACGGCTCCTCACCCTGATGCAGAATTTCCATCTGGCACAGACGCATCGCATTCAGCGCAGTATCGTGTGACTCCGGCGTGACGCACGCGCAGAGTGCCGCGTCGATCACGATGTTTGCCTCCGGAAATGCTGCCTTGCACAGCATGGCGTTGGAAATCACGCAAATACCAGTGCATACGCCGACAAATTCGATCTCCTCCGGCGGCTCGTGCAGAGCGCGCAGCGCGTCCACAAGTGCCACCGCGCCGAAGGTCGGCTTGCAGATGATGCGGGACGCCGGAATGCCATCCACAGCGGCAGCAATGGCATCGTCCAGCGCATGACCTTCCGTTCCTTCGATGCAGTGCGGCACCGGCAGATGACGCCCTTCGTTCGTCTCCATGTAGTTCGGCTGGTGGGTGTCCAGCGTGACAAACAGGTTCTCACGCGGTGCATTTTTTGCCTTCTCTGCCACATAGGGCACGATGGCGCGCGCTTCAGCCGTACCGAGAGGGCCGCTGATAAAATCCTTCTGCATATCCACTACGATAAGAATTTTCATAAATTATGGTTCTCCTTTGTGTAGTGGTTATAGTATAGCATTGTTTGATGGGGTTTTCCATGCATTTTCGTTTTTTAGCGAGTGCTAACCGGTGGATTGCCGCTTGCGAAGCGAGGTGAACTGCGCTGACGCCGCGCGGGCGCACAAGAGGGTAGACAACCTGCGGTTTTCCACCCTCTTATGAATCTCCCCTTTTCCCTTGGATAGTCTGGCGCAGACCGGAGAACGGTGACCGCTGCGAAAATGGAAAACGGCAGTTGGGTTGCCGTTGCGTGTCTTCCCCCGCCTTTTCGCAGTTCACAGATAAATTACTGCTACGCATGCGGGTTCATCTACGCAGAGCGCGGCACAAGGTGAATTGCCCGAAGGGCAAGAGAAGGTCCCCTGGGGGATAGCAGTGCCGCACAACTCTTTGGCACGTTATAACGCACGGCACCTGCGAATTTAGGTGTTCGGTGCCATTTATTTTCGCAGGTGCTGTCTATAATAACGTGCTCACGAATTGCGCAACACGGTCATGTTGCGCCTGCGAAGACTTTCCGGCCTGTGTAGCAGTAATGTATCTGACACTGCGAACAGGTTGCGAAAGACACTGTAGTAAAAATCCTCTGCCGTTCCCCTTTTTCGAAGCGGTCACATGTCGGCAATCTGCGCCAGACTAACTAATAAGGGAAAGGTAGGAGTTCAAAGAGGAAGGGCACTCATTTAATCCGCGCACGGCGCGGGAAAAAGGTTTAGCAGCCTACGGGCAAACCGCAGGTGTCCCTTCCTCTTTGTCCCCGCCGCGGACGTGGCAGTCTCCCGCGCTCCGCAGAGCGCAGTTTCCCGCTGAATGTCAGCAAAAACTCTCCGCCCGTTAGGGTGCACCGCCTGCGCGGTTCAAATACCCCGCTCAGCCGGTGCAGAAAAAGGTGCCGCCCGGAAAGGGCGAACACGCTTACGCAGTTCGTGTGCCCCAGTCAGCCAGTGCCTGTTAACCGATCAGATGTTCCATCTTATCCGCTGTTTTGTGCATCGCATGCTCCGCCTTACGCGCCGCGTGCTGCGCACTTCTCCGCATCGACGGATTGAGCATCGCGCCGGCCGCTACCATCGAAACCACCGCGCCTGCCATCGCTCCGGTCGCAATGCCGGAAACAAAAGGTGAAATTCGCATAAAAGATCTACCGCCTTTCATAAAGTTTATAGAATCAGTATGCCCGCTCGTCCCTCAAATTTTGCACAGCAAAAAAATGCTTGTTTGGCACAATCGACTATTTACAATCGCATGTTCATATTATATAATATATCTAACAATCCGCCTTTAAGGTGCGGCCTGTGAGCCGCGCAAGGCAGAAAACAGTGCATACGCCGTCAGCCGTAAGACAAGGGGGACAGGTGTAGTATTTCGTGCGGCTTTCTGCTAATTGTTGTGGCGGAGAGTCATTTTTTTGCATTTTTGAAGGGAGGCGGCAGATTGACCGAACCGAAGATCATACTCGATCAGGATGGCATTCGCCGTGCACTGACCCGCATCGCGTTCGAAATCGTGGAAAAAAACAAGGGCGCGGAGCACCTGCTGCTCGCCGGTGTGAAAACACGCGGTATCTATCTGGCGCAGCGCATTGCTGCCAAGCTGGGCGAGGTCGAAGGCAAGGCACCTCCTGTACTCGAGCTGGACGTTACGCCGTGGCGCGATGACATGCCGCGCATGGACGCTCCTCTGCCCGATCTCGATCCGCGTATTGCAGGCGCGACCGTCATCATCGTGGACGATGTGCTGTACACCGGACGCACCGTGCGTGCCGCCATCGAAGCCATCTCTCACCGAGGACGCGCCGAGCGCATACAGCTGGCTGTGCTGGTCGATCGCGGTCACCGCGAACTGCCGCTGCGGCCGGATTATATCGGCAAAAACCTGCCTACCGCGCGTGATGAACGCGTTTTTGTCCGCCTGACCGAAGTGGACGGCGAAGACAGTGTAAACATACAAGCTCGCAATCCGTAAAACAACATCGCACCTGAGAAAGGAAGAACCGAATGTCTATCCAAACCTTAGTAGAAAAGATCAAGGAAAAGGGCAACCCGACCGTAGCCGGCCTGGACGCTCGACTGGAGTACATCCCGCAGCATATTTCGGGACGCAACATGATGCTGCACGGCGAAACGCTGCGTGCTGCCGCTGAGAGCGTCGTAGCCTTCAACTGTGGCCTGATCGACGCACTGTGCGACATTGTTCCGGCCGTAAAGCCGCAGGCTGCGTATTACGAGCTGCTCGGCTCCTACGGTGCGATGGCGCTCAAGGAGACCATCGACTACGCACACGCCAAGGGCATGTACGTTATCGGTGATATCAAGCGCAACGACATCGGCGCTACTGCAACCGCTTACGCAGAGGCTTACCTCGGCAAGACCCGTGTCGGCGACACCGAGATCGCACCGTACGGCTGCGATTCGGTTACCGTAAACGGCTACCTCGGCACGGACGGCGTGGAGCCGTTCCTCAAAGAGTGCCGCAGCCGCGAGAAGAGCCTGTTTATGCTGGTAAAGACCTCTAACCCGTCCTCCGGCGAGCTGCAGAACCGCGACATGGAGGGCAAGCCGCTCTACGCCCGCATGGCGGAGATGGTAGCAAAGTGGGGCGAGGGTCTGGATACGCCGTGCGGCTACAACCAGATCGGTGCCGTAGTCGGCGCAACCTATCCCGAAGAACAGAAGATCATCCGTGAGCTGCTGCCGAAGAGCTACTTCCTCGTACCGGGCTACGGCGCGCAGGGCGCAACCGCAAAGGACATCGCCAATGCATTCAACGACGACGGTCTCGGTGCTATCGTAAACTCCTCCCGCGGCATCATGTGCGCATGGAAGAAAACCGGTAACAACGGCGAGGACTATAAGGAAGCTGCCCGCGCAGAAGCCATCCGTATGCGCGACGACATCGTAAACGCGATTAAGTGATTATAGGGGGTATCCAATACCCCCTATATACAAAAATCAGTTCCAGTAGAAACTGATTTTTGATACCCCCGGACGCGGCCCAAGGCCGCTGAGTCGAGGTATAAAAAGTCAGGCGCATGTCCCGACTTTTTATGAACGCAGCAAGTTGCGTTCTATTACAATAGAAATTCCGCGAATTTCATTTAGGAGCGTGTGGATATAGTGAAAAAAGCATACTTACTGCTGGCGGACGGCACTCTGTTCGAGGGTACCGCAGTCGGCTACGAAGGACAGAGCATCGGTGAGGTCGTATTCAACACCGGCATGGCAGGCTATCAGGAGGTTCTGACCGACCCGTCCTACTACGGTCAGGTCGTTACCATGACCTACCCGCTCGTCGGCAACTACGGCATCAACTTTGACGACTACGAGTCCCGCAAAAGCTGGGTTTCCGGCTTTATCATGCGTGAAATGTGCGAATACCCGTCCAACTGGCGCTGCAAGGTAACGCTCGACGAGTACCTCAAGGCGCAGAAGGTTGTCGGTCTGGCCGGCATCGACACCCGCCGTCTGACCCGCAAGCTGCGCGGCGAGGGCGTTATGAACGGCGTTATTTACACCGAGGGCTTTGAGCCGGATGAGCAGACCATTGCAGAAATGAAGGCTTACGTTGTAAAGGATGCGGTTAAGACCGTTACCTGTGCGGAGAACATCGTTTACCCGGCTGATGGCGAAACCAAGTACCGCATTGCGCTGTTCGACTACGGCGTAAAGTACAACATCGAGCGTGAGCTGTGCAAGCGCGGCTGTGAGGTCACGGTTGTTCCGGCGTACACCAAGCCGGAGGAGGTTATCGGCAAGTACGACGGCGTGATGCTGTCCAACGGCCCCGGCGACCCGGCGGAGAACGTCGAGATCGTGGCAAACCTCAAGGAGCTGCTGAAGTCCGATATGCCGATCTTCGGCATCTGCCTCGGCCACCAGCTGCTGGCACTGGCTATCGACGCAAAGACCACCAAGCTGAAGTACGGCCACCGCGGTGTCAACCATCCGGTAAAGGACATTGACGCGGACCGCACCTACATCACCTCGCAGAACCACGGCTATGCCGTTGTAGGCGAGTCGGTTGACCCGCAGATCGCCCGCGTGCGCTATGTCAACCTGAACGACGGCACCGTTGAGGGTCTCGAGCACATCGGCCGTCCGGTATTCACCGTGCAGTACCACCCGGAGGTATGCCCCGGCCCGATGGATACCTCGTATCTGTTTGATAAGTTCATCGAAAATATTGAAAAGTCGAAAGGAGGCGCTCAGTAATGCCGCTGCGCAAGGATATTCATAAGGTAATGGTACTGGGCTCCGGCCCGATCGTTATCGGTCAGGCTGCCGAGTTCGACTATGCAGGCACGCAGGCGTGCCGCGCACTGCGCGAGGAGGGTCTGGAGGTTGTTCTGGTAAACTCCAACCCGGCAACCATCATGACCGACAAGGCTATGGCGGACAAGGTTTACATCGAGCCGATGACCGTCGAAGCCGTTCAGGAGATCATCAAAAAGGAACATCCGGACTCTCTGCTGCCTAACCTCGGCGGTCAGACCGGTCTGAACCTCGCCATGGAGCTGTGCGAGAACGGTTTCCTTGATAAAATGGGCGTAAAGCTGCTCGGCGCTAATCCGACCACCATCGCAAAGGCAGAGGACCGCCAGATGTTCAAGGACACCATGGAGAAGATCGGTGAGCCGATCATTGCCTCCAAGGTTGTTCACTCGGTTGAGGATGCGGTTGATTTCACCCGTGAGATCGGTCTGCCGGTCATCATCCGTCCGGCGTACACGCTCGGCGGTACCGGCGGCGGCATCGCCTACACCTGGGAGCAGCTGCGCGAAATTGCGGCCTCCGGCATCATGTACTCGCGTGTTGACGAGATTCTGGTCGAGAAGTGCATCGCAGGCTGGAAGGAAATCGAGTACGAGGTAATGCGCGACCACAAGGGCAACGCCATCACCATCTGTAACATGGAGAACGTTGACCCGGTCGGCGTACACACCGGCGACTCTGTCGTAGTTGCGCCGTCGCAGACCCTGTGCGACAAGGAATATCAGATGCTCCGTACCTCCGCGCTCAACATCATCACCGAGCTGGGCATCGAGGGCGGCTGCAACGTGCAGTACGCGCTCAACCCGGAATCCTTCGAGTACGCCGTAATCGAGGTAAACCCGCGTGTTTCCCGTTCCTCTGCACTGGCTTCCAAGGCAACCGGCTACCCGATTGCAAAGGTAACCGCAAAGATTGCAGTCGGCTATGGCCTGGATGAGATCTCCAACGCCGTTACCGGCAAGACCAAAGCATGCTTCGAGCCGACCCTCGACTACTGCGTTGTCAAGTTCCCGCGCTGGCCGTTTGACAAGTTCGTTTACGCGGACAACACCCTCGGCACCCAGATGAAGGCCACTGGCGAGGTTATGGCCATCGACAACAGCTTTGAGGGCGCACTGATGAAGGCCGTTCGCGGCTGTGAGATCAAGCTGGACAGCATGATTGCCCCACACATCCAGAAGCAGTCTGACGCCGAGATTAAGAAGGGCGTGGCACGCACAGACGATCAGCGTCTGTTCCACATCTGCGAGGCTCTGCGCCGCGGCATCATGACCATTGAGGAGATTCACGACATCACCACGATGGACGTGTTCTTCCTGCATAAGTTCCAGAACATCATCGACATGGAGAAGGAGCTGGCTGCAGCTGACAAGATCGACTCCGATCTGTATCTCCGCGCCAAGAAGATGGGCTTCCTCGACAAGACCATCGAGCAGCTGTCCGGTAAGGACATTTCGGACGTTAAGCGTCTGCCGGTATACAAGATGGTTGATACCTGTGCCGCTGAGTTCGAGGCAGAGACCCCGTATTACTACTCCACCTACGATGAGGAGACCGAGGTTGCACCTCCGTCCGGCAAGAAGAAGATTCTGGTACTTGGCTCCGGTCCGATCCGTATCGGTCAGGGCATCGAGTTCGACTACTGCTCGGTTCACGCTGTCTGGGCGCTGCAGAAGCTGGGCTGCGAGACCGTTATCATCAACAACAACCCGGAGACTGTTTCCACTGACTTTGATACCGCTGACCGTCTGTACTTCGAGCCGCTGACGCCCGAGGACGTTACCGGTGTTGTTGAAGCAGAGAAGCCGGATTATGCAATCGTACAGTTCGGCGGTCAGACCGCCATCAACCTTGCGGCGCACCTTGAGAAGCTGGGCGTTCCGATCCTCGGCACGCCGGCATGGTCGATTGACGCCGCTGAGGACCGCGAAAAGTTCGACGTTATCCTCGAAAAGTGCGGTATCCCGCGTCCGGCAGGCCATACGGTTATGACCGAGGAAGAGGCTGTCAAGGCAGCCGACGAGCTTGGCTATCCGGTTCTCGTTCGTCCGTCCTACGTTCTGGGCGGTCAGGGCATGGAAATTGCCTACAAGGAAGCCGATGTCCGCGAGTTCATGCAGGTTATCACCCGCAACAAGGTCGAGAACCCGGTTCTGGTCGATAAGTACATGATGGGCCGCGAGATCGAGGTCGATGCCATCTGCGACGGCGACGACATCCTCATCCCGGGTATCATGGAGCACTTCGAGCGCGCAGGCGTTCACTCCGGCGACTCCATTTCCATCTATCCGTCCATCAACATCGAGCAGAAGCACAAGGACACCCTCGTTAAGTATACCGAATCTCTGGCAAAGAACCTCGCTGTTCTCGGTCTGGTCAACATCCAGTTCGTGCTGTACAATGATCAGATTTACGTTATCGAGGTAAACCCGCGTTCGTCCCGTACCGTGCCGTACATCTCCAAGGTTACCGGCGTGCCGATGGTCGATCTGGCTACCCGCTGCATGTTCGGTGAAAAGCTGAAGGACATGGGCTGCGGCACCGGTCTGCATCCGGAAAGCGACCACTATGCGGTCAAGGTTCCGGTATTCTCGTTCCAGAAGCTGCGTGATCTGGATACCCAGCTTGGCCCTGAGATGAAGTCCACCGGCGAGGTTCTGGGCGTTGCTAAGACCTTCCGTGAGGCACTGCTCAAGGGTCTGACCGGCGCAGGCTTCCAGATGAAGAAGAAGGGCGCTGTCCTGATCTCGGTCCGTGATTCGGACAAGCAGGAGGCAATCCGCATCGGTGAGCGCTTCGAGGCTCTCGGCTTTGATATTTACGCCACCAGCGGCACCGCAAACGTGCTCAACCGTCACATGGTCGCCACTAACGCCATCCGCAATGTGGATGAGCCGTCCCCGAACATCATCGACCTGATCGAGTCCGGCAAGATTGACTACGTTGTTGCTACCTCGGTCAAGGGCCGTCATCCGGAGCTTGGCTCGGTACACATCCGCCGTACCGCGGTAGAGCGTGCAATCCCGTGCCTGACCTCGATGGATACGGTTTCCGCGCTGCTGCGCTGCCTGGAGGGCGATATTAAGATTGAAAACTGCGAAATGGTTGATATCAACACCATCTGATTGCAGTGAAATAAAACAGAAACCCGAAGGGAGGAACTTCGTAAAGAAGTTTCTCCCTTCGGGTTTTATAATCCGCCGGAGTAGATGCGCCGTATGAACAGCATCCGGAAACGCGCAAAGGAAATGGAAAAATCATTTTAGTCTCTTGTATAGCGTAAGAAAACAGAAACGGTGCAGTCAATAAGACTACACCGTTCCGAAAAATGTTAAATCGAGCTGCAAAAGCTGTCTTGGGGTATCTTCTTTGTAGAGGGTGCCCAAAATCGACTGCTTTTTATTATGCTGTTGTACGAGAAAAATTAGTCCTCGTCGTCGATCTCCAGGTAATCCTCAAGATCCTTGAACAGTGCGGTCGGATCAACATCGTCCTCGAGAACGATCTGAAGCGGCTCGTTCAGGGACAGCAGGAACATACCGAGCAGGCTCTTTGCGTCTACCATACCGCTCTTGCCGTGAATCCAAATATCAAAACCGTAACGAGTTACGATCTTGTTGATCTTCTGAATGTCGTCCGTATTCTTTACACGGATACCTCTGGTCATAATAACTACCTCCTGAGATTGTACTTCGTGAAACCCTTTTATGTTAGTTTCATTATAGCATAAAACAGCAGAAAGAAAAGAGGTTTTTGTAGATTTTCTCATTTTTCAGCGTTTTTCGCTTAACATAAGCACAATTTCTCAATTATTTAGGCACTATTCACAGACTATAGACTGTATGTTTGTGCATAGTGTTGAGTCTCTCGATCGGATGATTCGTGAGAAGCGACAAAAAGCTGTACAGAAAATCGTATATTCTGTCAGGCAGGATTTTACTTACCCAGTGAAACAGCGTGATCCCGCTGTGACAGGCGGCCTTTCCCTGCGGTATGCAGCAACAGCACGGCGGCGATTACTGCGGTCAGCACCTCCGCGATGGGGAACGCCAGCCACACGCCGGCCGGCAGCAGGTGCGCGAACAGCCATGCCGCCGGCAGTACAAAGATCAGCTGACGCAGCAGCGACACGAGCAGCGACTGCACACCGCCCTCGATGGCCTGGAACACGCCCTGTATGGCAATGTTTGCACCTGCGAACACAAAGCTGACCGCCAGCACACGCAGACCGGTCACGCACAAGCCCATCGTGCCTGCGGACAGTGAGAAAATACCTGCCAGCGGCTGCGCCAGAATTTCTACAGCCGCAGTGCAGACCAGCATGAGAACAATGGTGTACATCAGACCGCAGCGCACGCCCTCGCGGATGCGTTTCGCGTTCTGCATGCCGTAGCTGAACGACACAATCGGCGTAATCGCGTCACGCAGACCGAACGCCGCGAACAAAACGAACTGCTGAATTTTGTACACAATGCCATAAGCGGTGACATACGAACTGTCCAGACTGCCGAAAATCAGATTGACACAATAATTCATTACACTCATCGCGCCCTGTGCTATGATGGCCGGTACGCCGATGGAGTAAATCTCGCCGACGATACTGCGGCGCAGGCACAGAGCCTTGCGGCTGAACGGCAGTTCCCTGTTCAGCCGGAAATGGAACACGGCTGCCAGAGCCAGAGACGCAATCTGACCGAGCACGGTCGCCCATGCCGCACCTGCTACGCCCAGCTTCGGACAGCCGAGCAGACCGTAGATCATGATCGGGTCAAGCACGATGTTCGTCAGTGCGCCTGCCACCTGTGCAATCGTGGAATAGAGTGAGCGGCCGGTCGCCTGCAGGGTTTTCTCAAACACTGAGAAGAACAGAATGCCGAACGATGCCATACAGCAGATGCGCAGGTACTGACTGCCCATCGCCAGAGCGATCGGGTCGCTCGTCTGCGAGCCGATGTACGCACCCGCACCGAACGCGCCGAACAGCAGGCACACCGCATAAATAATCCCCATGAGCGTCATCGCATTGCCTGCCGCTGCCCCCGCCTTCTCTCGGTCACCCTGACCAAGCGCGCGCGCAATAAGCGCATTTGCGCCGACACCGGTGCCGATGCCGACGGCGACCATCATCATCTGCACCGGAAATGCAAGTGTCAGCGCGTTGACCGCGATCTCGCCGTTTTCCGCCATGTTTGCCACAAAATAGCTATCCACAATGTTGTAGACCGCCTGCAGCATCATGGATAGTATCATCGGTGTGCCCATCTGCAGCATGAGCCGTCCTACCGGCGCGGTCGCCATTCGTTTTTCTGCCTTGTTCCGATCCATATCGAAACCTCCTGATTGGATTTTCGGAGTCTTTACGGAAAGCTGCCACAACCTGTCTTTTGCACAAAAGAAAAAAGTGCGTAAAACCATCTGGATTTACGCACTTCTGCTACTCGACTGCTTTATTTTATCAGCGTTTTTCACACTTGTCAAGCGGTTAGACCGGATACTTCCGGAAGATTCCCGGTGCAACGCCGACGTTCTTGCGGAAGCTGTGAATGAAATTCTCCTCGCTGTTGTAGCCGGTCGCGTAGGCGATTTCCTTGACCGACAATTCGGTGGACGCCAGCATATACTTCGCCTTATCAATGCGACGCAGCACGATGTACTCATACGGTGAATAGCCGGTCCGCGCCTTGAACTGCCGTGAGAAATGCGATGGACTCAGGCTGACGGCTGCTGCTGCGTCCTGCACGCCGATCGGCTCGAACAAATGCCGGTTCATATAACGGATGGCCTGCGCAATACGGTCGCCGCCTGCGGTGCTCTCGGTGGTCTCGTCCAGCAGGAGCAGGCACAGCAGTCGGTGGATCAGCTGTGAGCACCGTGCCTCGCTCAGCCGCGCGTCCTCGGCGCAGGCGCTCCGCAGAGAATCCAGCATTTGCGCAATCTCCGCCGGTGCGGCCGGCGAAAATGCCCTGCGGCCGCGTGCCTGCAGGATTTTCTGATAGAACGCGCGGGCATTCAGGCCGTTGAACAGCAGCCAGGTGAACTCCAGTCCGTCCGAGGCGGCATAGCTGTATGGCTCACGGCAGTCGAACAGCACGATCTGTCCGGCTCCGGCGATGGCAGGCGTACCGTTCAGCGTCAGCTCCATTGCGCCATCATGCACAAAAAACAGCATGATATTTTGGTTGTGGTCACCCTGCAGGGCAATTTCCGACCGGTGATTGAAGGAATACCGGCTGTTGCAGAAGTAATGTCCGAGCCGCGTCGGGTAATAAAAAAGCTCCTTTGCAAGCGAAGACGGCGTAAAAAAGTATCGTTCCGATGTCTGATGGACACCTAATTCGGGAATCAGCATAGCGGTCACTCTCCTTGCCTCTATCCTATCAGAAGTATCCGTTTGATGCAATAGCGAATAGCAGGATTTCGCATGTTTAGGGTGATTTGTATCATTGGCAAGACGGCAGAAACGCTTTATAATAGAGCCATCAAACAGGGAAGCCACCCTTGATATGGCAAACAGACAAGGAGGATCATTCTTATGAAAATCGCATTTGACGTTGACGTTCTTGCCAAGCAGATGTCCATCAACGATTATGTTCACAAGGTAGCTGACTGGGGCTACAAGTACATCGAGCAGTCCCCGCATCCGCGCATTAACCCGTTCTACAAGCACCCGCTGTTCTCCAAGGAGTGCCAGCAGGAGTACAAGCAGGCTCTCAAGGAGACCGGTGTAGAGATTTCCTCTTTCATCGTTGTTTACCGCTGGTCCGGCCCGACCGAGGAGCAGCGCCAGCACGCAGTTGCAAACTGGAAGCGCATGATTGAGATCGCGGTTGACATGGGTGTACCGGTCATCAACACTGAGTTCTCCGGCGACCCGAACCAGCAGGAGATCTGCAACGGCATGTTCTTCAAGTCTATGGAGGAGCTTCTCCCGATCATCGAGCGTGAGGGCATCCGCGTAGAGTGCCAGTCCCATCCGTATGACTTCGTAGAGCTGAACGACGAGGCCTGTGACATCGTTAAGTCCTTCCGTTCCAAGAACCTGGGCTACGTTTACTCCGCATCCCACGGCTTCTTCTACGATCAGGGCAAGGGCGACGTTCGCCACATGCTGAAGTACGCCGGCGATGAACTGACCCACGTTCTTCTGGCTGACACCTGGAACCAGACCAAGGACTGCCGCTACATCGTAAATCCGCCTTGGCTGAACCAGCACGGCCGTGCTGACTACACCATCCATCAGCACACCGCTATGGGTGAAGGCGAGGTTGATTTCGACGGCATCTTCGAGACCCTGCGTGAGATGGACTTCGCGAACAAGCAGCTGAAGCCGGACGCACCGAAGGTTGGCGGCGACAATATCATCTGCGTATCCTACTTCGGCTTCCCGGAGAAGATGGATCAGCAGGCTCCGGAGGCACTCGACCGCATCAAGCACGAGCTGCTGTAAAGAATACTTCCTGAATACACAAAAGGACTTGGGTTTTCACTCAAGTCCTTTTTCATTCGGCAGATAAAAACGGACAAACCGCTTTGGTTTGTCCGTTATATTTTTATTCTCCGCAGCCGGGACAGTCGGAACAGTCACCGCACTCGGTGCCTTCCGCGGCCTTGCGATCCTCATAGGCGCGCAGCGTGCCTTCGGTTATGTGGCTGAGAGCCGCCAGCCGCTCATTTACCATATCCCACAGGCACATCGGCAAATGGTCGCGGTGTCCGCGGTGGATAGTCACGCACTCGAAGCAGTTGCCATGATGGCGGCACGCCTCCTTGCACGGGCAGTGGTCACCGGATTCGCGCACCTGACGCAGAAATTCCAGCTTGATCTTGAGCGCTTCTTCCTTCTTGCCCTCGCGGTCAAGGTCGTTCTGCAGGATGGCCAGCTCGTTTCCGTCTATTTTCATAAGTATCGCTCCTCTATATATTGCACTGTATTGCATTTCCATCATAGCAGAGTTTTGACAGTTTCGTCAAAGCAACTTTACCCAAAACCGTGTTTTCGTGCAGTTATACAGATTTTCAGCGTTTATTTTATCTATTTTGCCATTGACAAAAAGAACAGAATAAAGCCCTCATTCACAGACACATGAACGAGGGCTTTTACTTCCAAATCTCCATAGATCCTCTTTTCCCGACAGGATATTTCCCATCGCATTTGGATTGGTATTCGGTTGTTTTTTCGGCATCTTTCGATCTTACGTTCGCGGAACCGCCCGGCTAAGGTTCGTTTACTGCACAAACTACATAGTCCGTTTGGTTGCCTTTCCTACATTCGGGAACTCTATTTCCAGTGGGTGATGCGTCACTGCTCGGCGGAAGATGTGATACAGCCTGCCTTGTCGAACCGGATTTTACTCGGACTTTGATATTATCTCGTTCCGATGCGGTATGTCTATGCTGCAGATACTCATCAGTATGCCCATCGGCGGATGCAGCATCCGGCAGGTATCATAAGATACTTCGTTTTGTTCGCCGGCGCATCAAATATCAGGGTTCTGTCATGTATGAACCTTACTTTCCTGCTGCCTCGATCCGCTTGACTGTCTTAGTATGCCATGTACGGATAGTTAAATTCACGAGGATAGCTTCCCCAAAGTTACCGTTGTTGTTACCTTTGCTTAGAAGCCGATCGCGCTTTTCAGGCGGTTCAAATTGTGGAATTGGAACTCGCTCATTTTTTCAGCTATCACCTTGATCGTTTCGGTCACAGCGCCGCGGCGAGTCCCGCGAACTGGTAAGATGCCTCTTCTGATACCATTGGACTCACCTCTTTCGTGGGTATCAAACCGGATTGACATCCTTCAGATTAGATGAAGGTTTGCGCCTTTTGGAGTAAAACCCCTGTTTTACTTTGCCTTTGGTGTTTGCCTTTATCTTTTCTGTGTCATTATAATATCATTAATATTGCACAACGTCAAGCGTTTTTTACGACTTTTTAGACTGCATATTGCACAACAAAAATCCGTTCATTTCGGTGATTTGGCTCTTTTCTCCAAGTGTGGGATTTGGTATAATAAAAGTGTTAGGGCTTGCGAAGCGAGCGGAATCTGCGCTGACGCCGCGCGGGGCGCGGCATGGGTATGTCGCGCAACTCGTTGGTCTGGATATAACGGATGACACCTCCGAGTTACAATTATCAGTAATCTTTACCGTAGGGTGCAACGTCCTCGGCACACCGTTACTTTCTGAACTGCACCATCTGCATCGCAGGGGCGGTCATTGGCCGTCCACGCAACGTGAGGACATTACTTAAGGCAACACCGCAAAATTTATTTGCAAATCGCTCTTGTTCAATTATGCGGTATTGTCTTAACTCCCACTTGGTAGGAGCTCTTCACTCTAATTTCTAATCACTAACTACTAATCCCAAAAGGAGGCTATTGCAGTGGAAAACTTTAGCTTTTATATGCCGACACGCTTATTTTTCGGTGCCGGATCGGTCAAGCGTCTGGCCAAGGCACGTCTGCCGCAGGGCACGGGTCTGATCATCACCGGCGGCACCTCCACCACCAAACTGGGCTATGTGGCCAAGGTGGCGGATACGCTGGCGGAGGCCGGTCACCCGACCGTGGTATACAACAGGGTACAGCCAAACCCGACGATCGAGGGTGTGCGCGAGTGCGCTGCGCTCTGCCGTGAGCAGAACATTGCATTTGTTGTCGGTCTCGGCGGCGGCTCGTCCATCGACACGGCCAAGGCGGTTGCCATTATGGCGACCAACGACGGCGACTGGTGGGACTACATTCACGGCGGCACGGGCGGCGGCAAGCGCATGGTCAATGCCGGACTGCCGATTGTTGCCATTCCGACGACCGCAGGCACAGGCACGGAGGCCGACCCGTTCACGGTTATCACCAACGGCGAGGAAAAGATCGGCGGCGGCGGCGAGAAGTGCTTCCCGACCATTTCGATCGTCGATCCGGATTTTATGATGACCGTTCCGCCGCATCTGACGGCATACCAGGGCTTTGACGCATTCTTCCATGCGGCCGAAGGCTATCTGGCTAAGACTGCAAGCCCGATGAGCGACATGTTCGCGCTGCAGGCAATTGCGCTGATTGGCAAATCGCTGGCAACGGCTGTTAAGAACGGCGGCAACGCCGATGCACGCGCGGATGTGGCACTGGCGAACACGCTGGCAGGTTTTGTCGAAACGCTGTCGAGCTGCAGCGGCGAGCACGCCATCGAGCATGCGCTGAGCGCATTCCATCCCGATCTGCCGCACGGCGCGGGTCTGATCATGCTGTCCAAGGCATACTGGAGCCGCTTCAAGGACACCTCGGCTGACCGCCTGCAGGCCATTGCACACGCACTCGGACGTGCGGACGGCGATTTTCTCGCTGCGCTGGCTGAGCTGCAGCAGGCGTGCGGCGTGGACAAGCTGCGCCTGTCCGACTACGGCGTAAAGCCGGAGGATGCAGGCGAACTTGCTGACAACGCAGCAAGCACCATGGGCGCCCTGTTCCGTGTCGATCCGCGCACGCTGTCCCGCGAGGAGATTATAGACATCATCACCGAAAGCATTTAAGCGAATACGCTGAGAGCGGACCGATTGGTCCGCTCTTTTTTCGATAACGGCAGTTGCTAACACATTTTCGCGCGATAGCGCGTGTTAAATAGCATTTGCATTGCAAATGCCAGCCCGTAGGCCTCTATCCTTAAAAATATTTAATGAGAGCAAAATTCGGGGCGTGTACCGCGCAGCGCGGCCAAGAAGCCGCGCAAGGATAGCGCCGACTTTTTGACTTTGGGAGGGAGAAAGTTTCAACC
>OKSF01000545.1_pt1 | contig 35874 bp, 33 predicted proteins | sample 1606061 | NCBI WGS metagenome assembly OKSF01 (sample SAMEA3541567, study PRJEB24748) | human gut metagenome | biome: human gut; feature: human-associated habitat; material: faeces | place: China | collected 2012
TTTCCTTTTCTGTACGTTTGCGGAAGTTATCAAACTCTGCCATCTGACGAGTAAGTCTGTCTGTCAGTTCTTCAATCTTCTCGTCCTTTTTGTCTTTCTTATCCTTCTTGCCGAAGAATTTTTTTGAAGCTTTTTCTTCTGTCTGATCCTCTGTCCCTGCTTCCTGTTCTTCAGAAACTTCTTCTGTCTTGGCTTCTTCTGCTTCATCTTTTGAAGCTTCTGCTTCTTTCTTTGCCTCTTCTACGGCTTCTTTTACCATATCTTCCTGACTTTTCTTTTCTTTATCTTCCAAGGATCAATTCCACCTTTCTATTCCTCTTTATGAAACATCTGATCCAGTTCACTCTGGAGACGCTTCATTGACTTTAACACATTCTCATAATCCATTCTTTTCGGTCCGATAATACCTATCGTTCCCTTTACACCGTCCCCTAATTCATAAGTGGCGGTGACAACACTGCAATCTTTCATAGTCTTCACCGGAGCCTCATCTCCGATATATACCTGAATGCCTGTGTTCTCTTCATTGGATAAAGTCTGCGTAACGAGATCTGTAAGCTGCTGCTTTTCTTCGAATGCACTGATAATTTCCTGTGCACTCTGCTTATCACTGAGTTCCGGATATTTAAAAATATTTGTTGCACCGCTTGTGTAAATCTGCATGTCTTCATCGACCTGAATAACTTCTGCAACTGCATCCAATACATTCCCCACAACCTCGCTGTGGATTCCGGCTCCTTCTTTCAGTCTCGCGATCAGTCCAAGATTAATCTCTTCTATAGACATGCCATTAAGTGTTGTGTTCAGAAGCATGTTGAGTTTTAACAAGTTCTCATTGTTGATTGGCTCATCTACATGTATGATCTTATTCTTGATCACATTTCCATCAAGCACGATCACTGCAATCATCTGTTCCTCATCAACCATCGTAAGCTGTATGAACTTAATCCGGTTGCGATTATTCATCGGTGAAGAAACCAGTGTCGCATAGTTCGTACTGTTCGCCAGAACTTTTGCTGCCTGTTTCAAAAGCTGATCCATCTTATCTGCTTTCTCAAGCATCTGATCCTGCATCTCACTTAATTCCTGTTCTTTCTGCTCCATCAGCATATCTACATAGAGTCTGTAGCCTTTGTCCGAAGGAATACGTCCAGCAGACGTATGAGGCTGTAAAATATATCCAAGTTCTTCCAGATCCGCCATCTCATTACGAATGGTTGCTGAACTTAAGTTCAGATCCGTGTACTTGGAAATTGTTCTGGAACCCACCGGCTCGCCTGTCTCCAGATAATTCTTAATGATTGCCTGAAGGATCTTTAATTTTCGTTCGCTCAGTTCCTGTTCCTGAATCATCATATGCCTCCTTCTTTCGGATTTGTTAGCACTCATTATATTGGAGTGCTAACACCTTTCGACTATTAATGTATCACTCGATTTGACTTTTGTCAACAACATTTCTTACTTTTTTTGTGAAATAAATATGAAGAAAAATAATCTTTCCATTATACGAAAGAAACTGACAGATGCAATTGGGAAAAATTGCATCTGTCAGTTTCTTTTTTTATTACAGATTTAAATTCTTTTGTTTTCAGCTACTTTGATTTTTTATATTAGCTTAACTCGATCTTCTCTGCCTCTTCTGGCTTGAAGTCGTTCTGTAAATCGTAGATGTTGTGTCCTGTAGACTCGGTCAGAACCTTTCCTTTGTAAGAATAGCAGCGGATAAATCTCTGCTTGTCAATGCTTGACCAGTGCTCAACATCCCATGTCAGATATCCATCTGCATCAGACTTCTCTCCTTTAAGATAAATGTCTACCTGACGTCCGGATACCATAATGTCGATAAGTCCCTGTGTTCCGTCTACTTCTACTTCTGTTTTGTTTACTGAATCGTATACCTTCATTTTATTTTCCCTCCTGATAATAACATACACTCTGGCGCCACATTTCTGACGACAGTACAGATTCTGCTTCGATTATACGTTTTCTCTATAAAAAATTCAAGCTTTTCTATGAATTCTTCTTTAAAAACTCCATCCATTCTTTTATTTCTTTTTCATGTCCGTTGTCACTCGGCTCATAAAATTTTGCTTTTTGGATTTCGGAAGGCATGTATTGCTGTTCCACATAGTGGTTCGGATAATCATGTGCATACTTGTAACCCACACCATGTCCAAGTTTTTGTGAACCTTTATAATGAGCATCCTGCAAATGCGCCGGCACCGTAGTTTTATAATTTCTTACATTTTCCATAGCGGCACTGATTGCTTTGACTGCCGCATTACTCTTTGGTGCTGTTGCCACATATGTCACTGCCTGAGATAAAATGATCTGGGATTCCGGCATTCCGATCCGCTCTACTGCCTGGGCTGCTGCCACAGCCACTTGTAGCGCCATCGGATCTGCATTTCCAACATCTTCCGATGCACAGATCATGATCCTTCTGGCAATAAATTTCACGTCCTCCCCTGCATATAGCATTTTTGCAAGATAATATACTGCCGCATCAGGGTCTGACCCCCTCATACTTTTGATAAATGCAGAAATCGTATCGTAATGATTGTCTCCTGTCTTGTCATAGCGCACTACACGTTTTTGAATACACTCGGACGCCACGTCAAGTGTAATATGGATCTTTCCGTCCGCACTTCGCTCTGTCGTGAGAATCCCGAGTTCAATAGCATTCAATGCATTTCTCGCATCTCCTCCTGCAATGTCTGCAAGGAACTCCAGTGCTTCCTCGTCAATTTCCGCATGATAGCTTCCCATACCTTTTTCCTGATCATAGACTGCCCGCTTCAAAAGTGTTTTGATATCTTCTTTTTCAAGCGGATGAAGTTCAAAGATACTGGAACGGGAAATTAATGCTCCATTGACCTCAAAATAAGGATTCTCCGTGGTAGCTCCAATCAGAATAATTGTTCCATCCTCCACAAACGGAAGCAGATAATCCTGCTGTCCTTTGTTAAAACGATGAATCTCATCTACAAAAAGAATGGTCTTCTTCTGATACATGCCCAGCGTCTCTTTCGCTTTCTGTACCACTTCTTCCATATCTTTCTTGCCTGCCACTGTTGCATTGATCTGGGTGAATTCTGCACTTGTCGTATGGGCAATTACTTTTGCAAGTGTCGTCTTTCCGGTTCCCGGCGGCCCATAAAAGATAATAGAACTTAACTTATCTGCTTTGATTGCACGGTACAACAACTTGTCTTTTCCAATAATATGCTGCTGTCCTACCACTTCCTCCAACGTCGTCGGCCGAAGCCTGGACGCCAGTGGTGCCTCCTGATCCATATTTTTCTGTCTTGCATATTCAAACAAATCCATGCTTTTTCTATCTCCATTCTTCCTGATTTCTTCTGGTTTTCCTTACTCAAGAATCAGTTTATCTACTGTCACAAATTCAAAACCTTCTGCCTTTAAAAGATCTACGATCCGAAGTGCCGCCTCTACCGAGGATTTATAACAATCATGTAATAAGATAATATCATTCTCCTTCGCCTGTGACACTACTTTATTCACAACTTCATCTACATTTTCCGTAGTCCAGTCCAAGGGGTCTACCGTCCACATGACAGGTAATACGTCCAGATGATTCTCCAGTTCTCTCTGCCAGACTCCAAAGGGCGGACGGATATACTGCACGCGCTGTCCGGTAATTGCCGCAATCAGCTCATCAGTCTTGTTAATTTCATACATTGCTTCTTCATCAGAAAGTTTCGTAATCTCAACATGATGATACGTGTGATTTCCAATTAAATGTCCTTCTTCATAAATTCTTTTCACAATATCCGGATAGGTCTCAACATTTTCTCCTACTAGAAAAAATGTTGCCTTCACACCTCTCTCTTTTAATCCGTCAAGAAGTGCCGGTGTGCACACACTAGGGCCGTCATCAAATGTAATGGCAATCTGAGGCAGCTCTGTCTGTATCTGCTCATTCAAAATCCGGGATATTGTTTCCCGTGTCTCTGACTCAATTTGCAGATTTAAATCTCGTCTGTTCATTTTGGATTTTTTCTTATTCATATCAATTGTTTGCATTGTTTTCATAGAAATTCCTGAAACATTTAAAACAACTATCATCGCCAAACACGCTGTAAGAATCTGTATCACTTTTTTTAATTTCCATTCTTTCATAATAAAGAGACCCGTTACCTTTGCACTACCAGTCTCTTTATATATATGAAATCCTGCGCTTTATTATTTTTTCTTTTTCACCTTTTTCTTCTTTTTCACACTGTAGCCAAATGTTCCAAGTGATTTTCCAAGATCAAAATATTCCCCGTGGGAATATGCCAGAAGTCCCGTCTTGTTCAGTGCAAATTTCCCATTATCCTGCATGAACCGGTCATCCACCTGCACGCCGGTCACTTTTGCAAGAAACATATGGTGTGAACCCAACTCTTCGACTTTCACGACCTGACACTCAATATTGACCGGGCTTTCCTCAATTATCGGAGCATATGAAAGTGTTCGGGCATTTCCGCGAGTCAGATGCATTTCACTCCATTTGTCCACATCTCTTCCTGAACGCACCCCGCACCAATCCGTCGCTTTTACAAGATCTTTTGTCGTCAGGTTCACTACAAATTCTCCGCTTTCCCTAATCAGATGATAAGAATATCTCGTCGGGCGCACGGATATATATAACATTGCCGGATTGGTACAGACTGTCCCTGTCCACGCAATTGTAATGATATTGTCATGCCCTTCTTTGTCCGCACAACTTACCATAACCGCCGGGAGCGGATACACCATATTCCCCGGTTTCCATAATTCTTTTCCCATAGTATGCTATCCTTTCTACATCTGCTGCATGGTCTCGACCAGCACTGGTATCAGCTGTTTCTTTCTGGACACAACTCCTTTTAATATCAGACTCTTTGCATTATCCGGAAGATCAAATGCGCTGAGGGCAATTCCTCTCGCACCAGTTCCCACACACAAAAGCTCCGTGGATTCTGCCAGAATATCTGTCAGCATAAAATAAATCATATTCAGGTTATGTGCTTCCAGTACCTTTGGCAAATGCTCCGTCATCATATCGCGAATAGCTGCCAGTTCTTCTTTGCTCATGGACGTGATCTGTCCTACACCAAATATCGTGTCGTTGACTGTAAACTGCTTGAAATCCTGGAAACAGATATCCTCTGCACTCTTGCCTTTCAAGTTGCTTCCTGCATTGAACATTTCCTGCGCCATCTGCTCCAGGTCAATATCTGAAATTTTTGCCAGTTTTTTCGCAGTCCTTTCATCTAACGGCGTACAGGTCGGTGAACGGAACAATAATGTATCCGAAATAATTGCGCCACATAAAAGCCCGGCAATCTCTCTTGGAACTTCGATCTCATTCTCCTCATACATCTGGTTAATAATCGTCGCCGTGCATCCCACTGGCTGATTACGGAACGTAATCGGGCTGACTGTCTCGATATCTCCAAGTCTGTGATGATCAATAATCTCAATGATTTCTGCTTCCTCAATTCCATCAACTGCCTGTGACCGCTCGTTATGATCCACCAGGATTACTTTTTTCTTGCTGGCACCGAGGAAACGACGTCTGGAAATGAATCCTTTAAATCTGCCATGACGATCCAGAATCGGGAAATCGCGGAAACGCTTTTTCGCCATAATATCTTTAATATCATCAACATAATCATTCATCCGGAACATAGTCAGTGGTCCAGAGGTCATATAAAACTTCACCGGAATGCTCTGATTAATCAGTCTTGCTGTCGTAAATGTATCATACGGAGTCTGAATGATCACTATACTCTGTTCTTTTGCCTTCTGAATCAATTTCGGAGAAACTTCTGCATCTTTGCAGATAACCATACAGCTGGCATCAATATTCACGGCACATGCCTGCGCTTCCTCACGATCTCCTAATATCACCAGATCGTCCTTTTCAATAAACTCTTCCATAAGATTCGGACTTGAGGCTCCGATTGCTACTTTTCCTCTCATAAAATACCCATGCTCATTACCTGTTATCATTGTACCGTCCAGTGTCTTGACAATATTCCGATATTGGGTTCTCGCTTTTGATAATATCTCACTATCATACACATCCATATAAGATTTTGCAATATCTCCGGTAGATACAACTCCTACCAGCTCATCATCCTTCACGATTGGCAGTGTCTTTGCCTGTTCCTGCCGCATACGCTCCCATGTATCACGAATGGACGCATTGGGCTTAAGCCCCTGCATCTCGTGAATATCCAGATCTCTCACTTGAAGTCTGACATCTGTAAGAAGCTTGGGAGCCTCTACCCCAAAACGATCCAGTACATAAGCAGTCTCATCATTCACATGTCCTGCCCGCTTTGCCTCATGAACCTGTCCGGTCACTTTCTGCCTCAGATCTGCATAGGCAATCGCGGAACAGATAGAATCTGTATCCGGATTCTTATGTCCGATCACATAAATCTTTTCTTTTCTCTTTCCCATATATATCACCTTATTATCTTCTTGCTAATTCGAGCAGTCCATATCGGTTTTTCTGATTGCATCCGGCTATACTCATCATTTTTCCAATAATTCGTATATCTCACTCGAACTGTTACTTATTTTCTACAACATATTCTAACATAGTTAATTTTCTTTGTACAAGCAGTTTATTTATGCTATACTAAAAGCAACAATTTTACTGATAGGAAGGAATATACTATGAGCGAAGAATTCAACGAAGAAAATGTAACTATGGCAGATCTGGAAGATCATTTTGATGATGCCAATCCATGGAATGTAGTTCAGTCCTACCTCGAAAAAGGAACTGTGCTCCCTGTAAAAATCGAAGGAATTGTAAATGGCGGTGCTATCGCAATGGTAGAAGGAATCCGTGGATTTATTCCTGCTTCCCGACTTTCTTTATCCTATATCGAAGATCTGGAATCTTATCTGTTAAAAGATATCGAAGTTCAGGTCATTGATGTGGACCAGGCAAATAACCGGCTGGTACTTTCCGCCCGTGAACTTCTCAAAGAAAAAGAGAAAAAAGAGCGTGAAGAAAAAATTTCAAACATCAAAGTAGGAAGCGTTCTTACCGGAACCGTAGAATCCCTCCAGAACTACGGTGCATTTGTACGTCTGGAAGACGGACTTTCCGGACTTGTACACGTTTCCCAGATCAGCCAGAAACGTATCAAATTTCCAAAAGATGTCCTGAATGTAGGTGATGAAGTTCAGGTCAAAGTCATCGGTGTCAAAGATGGCAAGATCAGCCTGAGCATGAAAGCTCTTGAGGAAGCCATCCAGGAGGAGGAAGAAGTTAAAGTCGAGATTCCAAAGAGCGAAGACATCGGAACAAACCTTGGCGATCTTTTCAAGAACATCCAATTATAAAACTTTTCATTTACTTGTAAAACTAAAAAAGGTCCACCGGACCTTTTTGTCGTATGCTTGGCAACAAAAAAGGAACATTCCCGTAATCTTTATAATTCGGCAATGTTCCTTTTTTTGATCTCTTATTACCTTTATAGACGTTATTTCCCCGCCTCTTTTTCAAGATTCTGTATCCACAATGCTACACACGCATCACTTGGCATTCTCCAGTCGCCTCTCGGAGATAAAGCGACTGTTCCGACCTTCGGACCGTCCGGCAGGCAGGACCTCTTAAACTGCTGTGAAAAGAATCTCCAGCAAAATGTACGAAGCCATTTATAAATTGTCTCGTCGTCATACTCCCCGGCAAAAGAAAGCTTCGCGATCCGGTAAATCTTTCCTGGCTCATATCCCATTCTCAGGAAATAATACAGGAAAAAGTCATGAAGTTCATATGGTCCTACAAGATCTTCTGTCTTCTGCGCGATTTCACCGTCTTTTGGCGGCAGAAGTTCCGGGCTTACCGGCGTATCAAGCACATCATAAAGCACTTCTTTCAACGATGAATCTTCACAAGTGTCTGCAAAATAATGAACCAGATGTCTGACCAGCGTCTTTGGCACGGAAGCATTTACTCCGTACATAGACATATGATCTCCATTGTAGGTTGCCCAGCCAAGTGCCAGCTCTGACATATCTCCGGTTCCGATTACAAGTCCTCCCGTTTGATTAGCAATGTCCATAAGCACCTGTGTCCGTTCCCTTGCCTGTGAATTCTCATAAGTTACGCTGTGGTCTTGTGGGTCATGTCCAATATCTTTAAAATGCTGCATAACTGCATCACCGATTCTGACTTCTCTGAGAGTTGCTCCGACTTTCAGAGACATTTTACATGCATTCTGATACGTTCTGTCTGTCGTTCCAAAACACGGCATGGTCACTGCCGTAATACCGCTGCGCTCAAGTCCCAGTGCATCAAATGCCTTGGCTGTCACAAGCAGTGCCAATGTAGAATCCAGACCTCCGGATATTCCAACTACTGCACTTTTTGCATGAGTATGTGCAAGCCGCTTTTTCAGTCCCATCGCCTGAATTGTTAAAATCTCCTCACAGCGCTTTGCCCTCTCCTGATCATCACGAGGAACGAATGGTCTGGACGGAAATGTTCTTGTAAGAATAGTTTCTGTCTGTTCTAATCCAAACGGAATCCTCGGAAGTACATGTTCCTGTGTCTCTGTAAATGTCGTATTTTTTCTGCGTTCATTCGCAATTTTCTGTACATCAAATTCTGTATAAATAATCCCGTTCGAAAATCTCTTCGCCTCTGCCAGAATCGTTCCATTTTCCGCGATCAGATTATGTCCGCCAAATACAAGATCTGTAGTCGATTCACCTTCTCCTGCGTTGGCATAGATATACCCGCTGATCAGCCTTGCAGACTGCCCGGAAATTAATGCCTCCCGGTAAGAAGCCTTTCCAATCGTCTCATCACTGGCCGAACAGTTAACGATCACAGTCGCTCCCTCTCTTGCCGCCTCAATGCTCGGTGGAACCGGTGACCACACGTCCTCACAGATTTCTGCTGACACGATCAGATTAGCTATCTGATTTTCCACAAATAAAAGCTGCGGTCCAAATGGAATCTCTTTTCCGCCAAACAGAATTTTCTCTGCTTTTTTCGGTCCCGGACGGAATTGGCGCATCTCATAGAATTCCCCATAATTGGGCAGAAAGCTCTTCGTTGTGAAACCTAATATATTTCCATGGTTCAAAGCCGCTGCTACATTATAAAGTTCCCCGCCAACTGCAATAGGGACTCCCACAAACACAAGCGCATCCAGATTTTTTGTATGTTCTGCAATTTCTACAAGTGCTTTTTTCGCACTACTTAATAAAATATCCTGAAGGAAAAGATCACTGCATGTATATCCTGTAATACAAAGCTCCGGAAATACAATAATCTTGGCACCTGCTTCTGCTGCCTCATCCATCTGCTTTATAATCTGCCCTTTATTGTAATCCACATCCGCTACCCGGATATCCGGTGTTGCTGCCGCGACTTTTATAAAACCATGTCTCATAATCTTCCTCCATATAAATTTACATCTAATATCTTATAATGAATTGCGGTCATAAATTTGACCGCAATTCTCTCTCTACTATTCTATTATCCGGTCTATTCACCTGATTATTTCTTACTTCTTTTCAGAATGTTCTTCAAGTCTTCGACTGTATAGTTATATGCCGTATTGCAAAAATGACATTTTACTTCGATGTCTTTTCCTTCATCGATCATTTCCTGAATGTCTTTCTTTCCGATACTTGCAACTGCCTGCTCTACGCGTTCTTTCGAACAATTACAGTAAAACTGTGTTGGAATAGTATCTGTGATTTCAAGATCCAGATGTCCGATCAGTTTCTCTAACATCTGCTCCGGTGTATAGCCCTTGTCCAGAAAATCTGTAACAGAAGTCACATCCTTCAAATTCTCCTCCAACTGGCTGATAGTCTCTTCTGTTGCAAATGGCATCAACTGAATAATAAATCCACCTGCACAGCGTACAGTATTATCTTTATTCATCAGAACACCAAGTCCCACTGAGGAAGGTACCTGCTCGGAACTTGCAAAATAATAAGTCAGATCTTCTGCGATCTCACTGCTTACAAGAATTGTCTGTCCCACATAAGGCTCTTTCAGTCCCATATCTTTAATCACCTGTAAAAGACCGATACCAACTGCTCCTCCGACGTCCAGCTTGCCATTCTTTGGTGGAAGCATCACGTACGGATTTCCAACATATCCTTTTACATTTGCATGGCTGTCTGCAGTTACAGTGATGCCCTCGATTGGGCCGTCTCCACGAATCTGAAGTGTCAGCATATCTGTATCATTTTTCATCATACTTCCCATGATTGCTCCTGCTGTCAGTGTCCTTCCAAGTGCCGCAGTCGCAACCGGGCTTGTATTATGATGCACTCTTGCAGACTCTACAAGGTTTTTCGTTGTCGCAGCAAATGCACGCATCTGTCCTCCTGCTGCCGTCGCTCTTACAATATAATCTTCCATCATCTATCTTATGCCAATCCTTTCCCATGTTCTCTTGCCACTACGCAGATTCTCTCACTCCGGTCATGTGGACTTTCTTTTGTATAGTCATCGTAGGCAGTTACATATTCAAGTCCTGCCTCAGTAAGCATATGTCTGATCTGCTCCAGCGTATATGCTCTCTGAAAATGTTCTTCCTGATACTTACGATAAAGCTGTGGTTGTTCTTCGTCTCGCACAAAAAGAGTCAGTTCATATTCATTGATCTGTTCGTCTTCATCGTAATAATTATCCCAGATAAAGCTACAGTCCTCACGTACTTCTGCAATTGTCTGTTCTCCAAGTATCTCCTGATACTTATACTCCGTATTAAAATCAAATACAAACAGCCCTTCCGGATCCAGATAATTATTCACCAACCGGAAAACTTCCGTCAGATCCTCATCGTCCGTAATATAGTTCACAGAATCGCAGGCACTTATAACCGCTCTGACCGTTCCGTATAATTCAAATTCTCGCATATCCTGAAGAAGATACAAAATATCATGTCCACTCTCGACCTTCTTCTCCATAGCAATCTCCAGCATCTCTTCTGCATTATCCACACCGATCATATCATAACCGGATGAAGCCAGCATTTCTGTCATACTTCCAGTTCCACAGCCAAGATCCAGAACAAGCCCATCATCAATTCCATATTCCTTTAATATTTTCCCCAGATAATCCGCCCACTCCTTATACGGCACATTATCCATGAAGGTATCATATACCCTCGCAAAACTCGTATAAGCTTCCATATTCAGAAAGACTCCTTCTATATTTTCGTATCTTATTCCAGGTAGCGCATCCGTTACCATCGTCCATTATATCTTATTTTTCCGGATATGCCAACTAGTAAACAATGCAGATTCACCGCTAAAAAATACACTTGGATTTCTCCAAGCATATTTTTTAACAAAATCTTATATATTAATTTATTTAACTAACATTTCTTTTTCTACCCTTGCGATTTCTGTATCTGTAGCTTTTAATACTTTTTTTATCTGTTCTTTTGTAAAAGACTCCTTAAGCATATTCTGAATAATTTCTCTTCTTTCTTTTTCAGCTTCTTTTTTAGCTTCTTCCATCGTTTCTTTTTTAGTCTTTTCTACAATACCATATAATAACCCTGTCATATCATTCAGCTCCTCTCTGACTTCTTCATCTACTGAAATTTGAAGTGTTTCTTCCAATAATTTTGCCTTTTCTTTTCCATTAAGTCTATCAGAAAATATAATCCGCAACATATGATGTAATTCACTATCTCTCCCTGTCTGTTCCTCCAAGACTGTCGAAAATTTTTTATCCAGACCTACCAGAATCAGATTTAACAAATCATCTTTTCCTGGCCACCGATAATTCCCGACCAATGTATGATCTTTAAGCTTGAAATAATTCATACAATTCTGATCCATGTTAAAACAAATCCATATAGAGTATACACTTACCATATCATTATAATTAGATTTAATGAAATCTCTTTCCTTTTGTGAAGACACCATTCTACATACATAGTATGCTCCCCGGTTAAAAAGATCATATGCTATATTATCTTCTTTTTTCTGTGCCTCAATGTTTACTATAATTTGAGAACGTCCATTCTTCGTTCTTACATAAAAAATAATATCATAATATATAGTACCCTCTGTTGGCACTGTACTTTCTGTATTATTTCCCGTAATCATATTTCTAGACGATTTCATCACCTGATTCGTTAGTCCTGCTTCAACCGGAACTTCCGAAACACAAATTTCCCCTTCAATCAATGGAACAATATCCGTCGGATCCATATCTTTAAATTCCGGTATCGTTCCTTTCAAAATGTGACTTAAGAAGATTTTGTGGCTCAAAATCTTCTTTGCATATGCATCATACTGTGCAAATGTACTTGCAGTACTTACGTCCCGAATACCTTTCCTAATCATTTTTTCTCTTCTCATGCTTTTCTCCTTGTGTGTTCATCATTAACAAAATGGATTCATCGCGGTACTGCATTTAAATTTTTAACTTGATAATTTACTTTTATGCTTTTATTCTATAGCAAAATATAATATCAGTCAATTCTCTTAACACTGACCTTTTTAAGCATCAAAATGCGATATTCTGTAGATTATCATGAAAACAGACCGCTAAAAAATATATAGTCTCCTTTCTTTTCTAGATAAATGTCCACCTATCATCACTTTTGGAATTGCTGCCGATCCTTCTGGCTCCGAAAATGAATGAAATCAATATAGATACTTTGCAGATGATTAGAACCATCGTCTGCGTGTAGATAGAATAGCATAGTCATGTGATGAACACAAGAAGTATTTTCTTATCTTTTCCTTAAGAAATAAGATTGAAAAGGACGGAAGTCGTTTCACTCCCGCCCTGTGTTTGTTTATTTTTCTTTACATTTGTAATGAAGAAATGACTAATCGTCGATACCTTCTGTCTCAATGATGAATTTTGTTGTTCCGGATACTCCGTCACTGATTCCTGCAAATGATTTGTATTCTTTTGCAAGGTTAGTCATTGCATCAATTCGATCTGTCACACCACTAATATCTCCATTGAAGAGATCTGTCAGTTTATCAATTGCCTCTTCTTTGTATTCCTGCATTCCGTCTGCCAGAGTCTGGTTTCCATCTGCTAATGTGTTGGCTCCATCTAATAATGTCTGAGTTCCACCAGCCAATGTTCCGGCTCCGTCAGCAACCTGATTAGCACCACTTGCTAACTGGCTAACACCACTTGCAAGCTGGGAACCACCGTCTTTTAAGGAAGTAACACCAGCCATAAGCGGTGCACTGTTTTTATTCAATTCTGCTGCTCCATCTGCTAATGCCTGTGTTCCTACCGCAAGCTCTGACACACCTTGACCAAGCTGTGCAAATCCTTGATCTACAGATCCATTTTTTGCAAATGCAGCTTCTAATTGACCAATACCATTTTCTCCTGCTAATGCTGATAAACCTCCAGAAATGGTATTCATGGAGTCACTAAGCTGACTTAAAGCACCGTTTGCAGTTGTAACCAATCCATTCGCAGTAGCTATTTTCTGTTGTGCAGAATTCAATTTGCTATTTCCATTTTCATTCAACTCTACTTTATATTCAATGTTCATATTGTCTTTTGTTATTGCACTATTTATAGCATTCTTTAATGCATTTTTTTCATCATCAGACAAAGCACTATCTTCAATAATTTTATTAACACTTTCAGAATTCTTTAAACTTACAGAATTTACTGTAACATTTACATCATTTTGATCAATTGTAACATATGCTCCCGTCAAAGCCTGTGATGCATTTGATAAAATTCCTTGAACTCCTGGTTTTCCTTCTCCTAAAGATGTTGTAATTGCACTATTAATCTGATCAACTCCTGTTTTTGCATTATTAATATTAGTTTTTATTTCACCAAGTCCCTGCGTAGCTTGAGCAGCAATTTGTTCTTCTAACTTATTTACTCCGCCTTGCAAACTCTGCATATTATCACTTATCAGTTGAGAATTTTTTGCAATTGATGCTACACCTGCTGTATAGGTTCCGACGCCGCTCGCCAGTGTGTTCACTCCGCTGACCAGTGTTCCACTCTTTTCATTCAGTGTATTCACACCGTCCGCCAGTGTTCCGGCTCCACTTGCCAGTGTTCCGGCTCCGTCATTCAATGTTCCAGCTCCGTCTGCCAGCTCTTTTGATCCATCTGCTGCTTCCTTTGATCCATCTACCAACTGATTTGTTGCATCTTCCAGATCATCGATAGAATCCTGCAAGTCATCAAAGCTGTCGATGTCGTTCAGTCCGAATTCATTCATCAGCTCTGCGGAAGCCATTGTAATACTTGTTCCGACTGTTGCATCTTTGACATCTGCTGTAATTGTTACTGTCTCCGGAATATCAATGTCCATATCCAGATCTTTCAGATTCAGATCATTTGCAAGTCCCGGGAATGCAACTCCGACTACAATCTTTTTATCTCCGTCAGAAATAAGTTTTCCATTTTCAACAGACACATTGCTGTACTCATCAGAGGAAAGCATCATTGCACTGACCATGGTAAATGGTGTGTACATTTCTACATCTTCACCATTTACATTGACAGTCTGTTTTGATTTGTTGTCATAGCTAAACTGAATCTCAACCTTTCCGCTTTTACCTTTCAGATCTTTCGGGGAAATGCTCTTTCCGTCCAGTTTGTAGGATACTTTCACATCTACCGGGAGCTCTTTATCTATTGTTCCCTGATAGTAAATGTCATTTCCTTCAGACTTCCAGCTTACGTTGTTGTTGCTTCCTGTCTCAAATGTTTCGTCACCTTTTACATTTTTAATATCTTTCAATTCAGATGTGTCAGAAATGGTTCCTTTTTCCGGATTTTTCAGCCATTCAGATACCGTCGTTTTCTTTACATTTCCACTTGCATCTGCTTTTACATACACAGATTCCTCTTTTGAAAATCCTGTATCCTCAGAATCTGTTGCGTGGTCTGCCAATACATTTTCCGCAGTCTCTTTTAATTCCTGAGTGTCTTTGTCCTTTTGCTCTGCTGCCTGTACCTGCATGACATTATTGTGATATTCATATGTTCCGGCAAGTCCGGCAGCCATCATGACAGCCATAGATCCTGCTACAATTTTTTTTGCGATTTTTTTATTTCCGTTCATAGTGATCCCTCCTGTGAATCTTATGCCTCTTTCGGCAGAAAACCTTTACTTGTTTTTACGATTACTTTGTCAAATACCATAAACATGGATGGCAGTACAAAGATTACGACTACCATACTTATCAGCGCTCCCCTTGCCATCAGGATACACAGCGAACTGATCATATCAATGTTGGAAAAAAGTCCGACTCCGATGGTCGCTGCGAAGAAACTTAAGGCACTGACCATAATGGACTGTGCTGATACACGGTGGGCTGTCGTAATGGCATCATGTTTATTTGCCCCATGGTTTCGTTCACGCTTATATCTTGTCGTCATCAGGATTGCATAGTCAACCGTAGATCCCAGCTGAATCGTTCCGATAACGATAGAAGCAACAAACGGAAGCTTCGTGCCTGTGTAATAAGGAATTCCCATATTTACAAAGATTGCAAATTCAATAACACCTACCAGAATGACCGGAAGTGAAATGGATTTGAATAACACAAGGATAATGACAAATATAATTCCAATGGATACTGCACTAACTGTCTTAAAATCCTGATCTGTAATATCAATCAGATCTGCGGTCAGCGGCCCTTCACCAATCAGCATTCCGGTCTTATCATATTTGTGCAAAATCTTATTCAATGTCTTAATCTGGGCATTGACTTCATCAGATGCTACCTTATATTCAGAGTTTACAAGAAGTAGCTGATATTTATCATTTTTCAGCATACTGGATACGGACTCCGGAATCATATCAGACGGAACTGATGGACCTACAAGAGAGTCCAGCCCAAGTGCCCATTTGACACCGTCTACCTTATCCATTTCTTTTATCATTTTATTGACATCTGTTGAAGATACGGAACTGTCCACCAGAATCATGTGCGTTGTATTCATATCGTAATCTTCTTTTAACTTTTCATTTGCAATGATACTTGGCAGATCCTTTGGTAATGTCTCGTCCAGGTTGTAATAAACTGCTGTATGGTTATTTCCATAAATTGCAGGAAATAAGAATAACAAAAACAATACTACATATACCAGGTATCGTTTCGTAACCTTGTCAGAAATTCTTCCAATATCCGGGAGGAATGGTTTATGCTTCGTCTTCTCAATGATTTTGTCACAACAAAGAATCATAGACGGAAGAATGGTCACACATGCGATCACTCCAAAGATAACTCCTTTTACCATAACGATTCCGATATCCAGCCCCAGTGTAAAGGACATAAAGCAAAGTGCAATAAATCCGGCAATTGTTGTAATGGAACTTCCCATAACTGATGAAAATGTCTGGGAAATCGCATGTGCCATGGCACGCTTCTTATCTCCGTCGTATCTCACCTGCTGTTCTTCATAACTGTGCATCAGGAAAATGGAATAATCCAACGTAACACCTAGCTGCAATACCGCTGCCAACGCTTTCGTAATATAAGAAATTTCTCCCATAAAATAGTTACTTCCCAGATTGTAAATGATTGCCATTCCGATACTCAGCATAAAAAGTAACGGTACGAAAAATGATTCCATTGTCAGTCCAAGTACAATGACCGCCAAAATAACGGCAATCAGTACATAGACCGGAGTCTCTTTTTCTGCCAGATTCTTCGTGTCAGTAACTACTGCAGACATCCCACTTAAAAAACATTGCTTGCCGGCAATTTTCCGGATCTGTGCAATTGCATCCATCGTTCCGTCTGAAGATGTTCCCTCATCAAAGAAAATCGCCATCATCGTTCCGGTATCGGAATTAAATACATCGTAAATGTCATCTGGCAACATACTCATCGGCACAGAAATGTCTGCAATAGAGTCGTACCATATTACATTTGCCACATGATCGACTTTCTCAATCTTCTCTTTCAGTTCCGCTACATCTTTCTCTTCCATACCATCAACAATGAACATAGAAAATGCTCCGGTTCCAAAATCATTCACCAGAATATCCTGTCCTTTCATCGTCTCGATATTGTCTGGAAGATAAGTCAGAACATCATAATTAACCCGGGTGTTCAGATAACCGAGGACTGACGGAATCAGCAACAGCACGCCAAGTATCAGTATCAATACTCTGTATTTCACCACTTTCTTTCCAAAGTTAACCATAACTCCTTCTCCCTTTCATTTATGACTGTTAGTCATTTTCTTTTTCAAACAGCATAATACACCAAAAATGACCAATAGTCAATATATTTTTGACTATTGGTCATTTTTGTGTTAAAATATTTTCATCAATAAAAATATGACACATTACTTTTACAATCATACATCAGAAATGCACTCACATTTTCTACCTTTAAGCAAAAAATTAACTTGCACATTACCTTGCCGTACAGTTATAATTGCTGTTGAACAGAAAAGAGGATAATCATGGGGAAAGTAGACGAAAATAAAAAAAAGAAAAAAGAAGCCCTTTTCAATACCGCATACGAACTTTTTACTACAAAAGGTATCCATGCTACTGCTATTTCTGATATTGTAGAAAAAGCCGGTGTTGCAAAAGGAACTTTCTATTTATATTTTAAAGACAAATATGATATCAAGAATAAACTTACCGCTTTCAAGACTCATGAACTATTTGAGAAAGCAGCAAAAGCATTACGGAAAGCAGACATTTCCGGGCTGGAAGAACAATTAATCTTTATCATTGATTACATTATAGATGCTCTCGCCAGCAATAAGGCATTGTTAAACTTTATTTCCAAGAATCTAGTCATGGGCGCACTTCGCTCCGCCCTTCTCACCGAAGAACGGACCGAACCAGATTTTTATGAAGAATTTCTCAATCTCGTTAATGAAGATTCTTACAAATACGAATGTCCGGACGTTATGCTATTTACCATCGTAGAACTGACCGGATCCACGGCATATAATTCAATCTTATATAACGAACCACTGCCCATCGAAGAATATAAGCCTTATCTGTACCGGACAGTACGGCTGATAATTGCAAGCCACAGACAATAAAACTGCATTTTTTAAAAATTGGGGACGGGGGTTTTTTAGCAGAAACCCGTCCCCAATTTTTTTACCATCACGTATTCTCAGTCTTTACTGTTTCTCACACCTGTCCCTTTTTAAAATTCGCGCTTTTTCATTGCTTTCATTGCGCACACTAGTGAAATGCAAATTAATATAACCGAAACTGCAAAAATCAGTAAAATCACAATTCCATCACTTAATTTTTCAGCTCGACTTATGATTTTCAGTATCGCCCCATTCCGTTCTTTTGATATTTTTATTCCCAGGTACAGTATTAAAAATATAGCTGCCATTCCGCTTACTGACACAATTCTGCTCTTTTCTATTCCGAACTTTATATACAACGGAATCATATAGCTTATCATAATAATTGATACAAAGCAGGCACCGGCCAGACCTGAATACATATCACTTTGTGATATCGCCAGTCCGCGGATTTTAACGACACCATATGCCATAGCATACATGGTCACTCCAGTCGCGGTGCTATTCACCAATGCAAATACATACTTTTCTAATACATATGTGTTTCTACTGATTGGAAGTGTGAACAAATAAGCCATTCCATTTTCATATTCATCATAACTTAGTGTACTAACTGTAAACATAGTACACATGACCGTAATAAATACAACAGCAAATGTAGGGTCTTTATAAATAGCGAGATATAACACTGACATAAGAGCTGCCATTCCCAAAAAGGATTTTTGTCCCAACATGAGTTTGTAATCTTTAATCAACAATCCTTTCATTCTTGCTGCCCCCTTTTCATCATAATGATCACATCATCAATTTTTCCTTTTTCAATGGTGATATCCGGATAGTTTTCCTGATAATACTGCCGTTCATTTGTCAGGCAGCTATAACCATACTCTTCTTTCTTATGCGCCAAAATGTACGCCTTGTCAAGCGCCTCGTACTGATCTGCCTTCACCTTTAAAAGTCCATACTGATCCAAAAGTTTGTCGGTCTCTTCATGCAAAAGAATCTTTCCTTCATCAATCATATAAATGTCATCACAGATTCTTTCCAGATCTGTGGAAATGTGTGAGCTGATTAAGATAGATCGTCCTGGTGTTTCCATATACTCTCGTAAAATATCTAACATCTCGTCTCTTGCCATAACGTCCAGTCCTGCGGTCGATTCGTCCATAAACAACACATCTGCGCCATGTGAAACTGCCGCTGCAATCTGTAATTTACGTTTCATTCCCGTTGAAAATTCCTTGATTTTTTTGTCTAATGGCAACTGATATTTTTTGCACATTTCCAGGAAATCTTCTTTCTGAAACTTATGGTACATACTTTCAAGCATCGGAAGTATATCTTTCACACGTAAATATCCACTGAAACCGGAATCAGCTAGAACAACTCCAATCCGCTCTTTATCCTGCACTGTAAAATCTTCTACATTTTTTCCCAGCATCTTTACAACACCTGCATCTGGTCTGATCAGACCTAATGCTGCTTTGAATGCTGTACTTTTTCCTGCACCATTGGCTCCGATCAGTCCGGTAACATAACCTTCCGGTACTTCCATTGTAAGATTCAGTTCAAAATCTTTATAGTGCTTTTTCACACCTTCAAATTTCAACATACTTATCAATCCTCCAAAACAATCTGAAACAACTCCAGTAATTCCTGATCCGTCATTCCACAGCTTTTGCCTTTTCGGATGGCCATCTCCAAATCAGCTTCCACTTCCTTTTTCTTCTCCTCCAGCATCAGCCCCTGATCTGCAAATGCTACGAAACTTCCTTTTCCATGAATCGTAATTACAAATCCTTCTTCCAGAGCATCATATGCTTTTTTCACGGTCAGTGCACTGACCTTAAGTTCTTTAGCTAAAGTACGAACTGATGGGAGTGGGGTATCTGCTTTTAATATACCATGCATGATCTTTTCTTTTATCTGATCTCCAATCTGTTCATAGATTGGCTGCATGGATGAATGATTCACTATGATATCCATAAAACTCCTCCTTCGTTATATACTGTTTTATACTGTTTTCTTCTCATTTTAATTTTTCGAAATATTAAAAACTCCTGGCACTGGATATCAATGTCAGGAGTTCTCTTATCTTAGATTATGTAATAATGCATGATGCATGCGGATTACTCTGTGCTTTGCACTCCCACAATCCGCTCTGGCATCATTACATTAATTTTCTGAACAGATTCTTCAGATCTTCAACGCTTGCGTCTTTCGGGTTACCCGGAGCACATGCATCTGCGTGTGCAGACTCAGCTAAAAAGTCAAGATCCTCTTCTTTTAACGCTTCCAGTTTTGTTGGGATTCCAACGTCGATAGAAAGCTGCGAAACAGCGTCTACTGCTGCTTTTCTGTATTCTTCTACAGACATATCATCAACACCTTTGACACCCATAGCTCTTGCGATCTCTTTGTATTTCTCGCCTGTGCATTCAGCATTATACTCCATAACGATTGGAAGCATCATAGCACATGCAACACCATGTGGTGTGTCATAAACAGCTCCAAGTGTATGAGCCATAGAATGAGCGATTCCAAGACCTACATTTGAGAATCCCATTCCTGCGATATACTGTCCAAGAGCCATTCCCTCACGACCCTCTTTCTCATTTGCAACTGCTCCTCTTAAGGATTTGGAAATAATCTCGATTGCTTTGATATGGAACATATCTGTCATCTCCCATGCAGCCTTTGTTGTATATCCTTCGATTGCATGTGTAAGAGCATCCATACCTGTGGAAGCTGTCAGTCCTTTTGGCATAGAGGACATCATATCTGGGTCTACAACTGCGATGACTGGCATATCATGTGGGTCAACACAGACAAATTTTCTCTTCTTCTCTACATCTGTAATTACATAATTGATCGTAACCTCTGCTGCTGTACCTGCTGTTGTCGGAACTGCTATGATCGGTACACAAGGTTTCTTAGTTGGCGCAACACCTTCCAGACTTCTTACATCCTCGAATTCCGGATTAGCAATAATGATACCGATTGCTTTTGCTGTATCCATGGAAGATCCTCCACCGATTGCTACAATGTAATCAGCCTCAGCCTTCTTAAATGCTGCAACTCCATTCTGTACATTCTGAATAGTAGGATTGGCTTTGATGTCAGAATAAATCTCATATGCGAGTCCAGCCTCATCTAATACATCTGTTACCTTTTTTGTTACCCCAAATTTAATCAGGTCTGGATCAGAGCATACAAATGCTTTCTTAAATGCTCTTGTCTTTGCCTCTGTTGCAATCTCCTTGATTGCTCCTGCTCCGTGATAAGATGTCTCATTCAGCATAATTCTGTTTGCCATTTCAATCTCTCCTTTTCTTGCATGACATAATTTACTTTTATTCAGCTCTCATGTTTTTATTTTAACAATATTGCCCCCAAAATGAAAGTTACAAAATTGTGAAAATGTAACGCGAATGAATCATAGCAGATTCAGTCTTTCAAACACCCCCGCCAGTTCTTCCGGCATCGCTTTCACGAGATCTGCTGCCAGTTCCTCCGGCGTGCGTTTTACTCTTCCGAACACCCATTGTACAGTCATGTAAATAGAACCCTGGCAGTACATTTCCAGCAGAAATTTTAAATCTTCCGACAATGGCTTCCTGGATTTTTCCTGAATCCGGTCTGAATAAAATGCCAGGATCAGTTCAAAATCATGGTCTCTCAGACAATTCTGATCATCAGATTTAAAAGCCATTTTAAAGAAAAGTTTCTCTTTCTGAATATACTGGAATTTTTTCACCAGTCCTTCATAGATGGTCTCGCCTTCTCCCATATGTTCAAATGATTCCAAAAGAATCTTATCAAAATACCAGTTAACCAGGTCGTATTTATCTTGAAAATGCCGGTAAAATGTCTGTCTGGTCGTTCCGCACGCATCTACGATTTCCTTTACCGTAATCTTCTCCACCGGTGTCGTCTTCATGCAGACTTTCACAGCTTCCGCCAGGCGATATTTCATTTCTTCTGATTTATTCTCCTCTTTGCACATGCAAAATCTCCTCTAGCTTGGGCATTACCCGAAGCGCCCCTTTTCTTGTGGTTATAATAGATGCTGCTGCATTTGCAAACTCCAGCATCTCGCCAAGTTCCTTTTCATTGTATTCATGCCATCCATGTTCCAAAATATAATGCAAAATGCAAGCACAAAAAACATCTCCAGCTCCTGTTGTCTCAATCGTATCTTCCGTGACAAATGCTGGTTTCTCAACTCTGAATCTGTTTGTGTAAGCCCTGCTTCCATTTTTTCCCATAGATAAAAGAATTAGTGGAATGTGGTATCGCTCCATCAAGAGCAAGATTCCTGCATCATAGTCTTCCTTTCCGGTCAGCCACTGAATTTCGTTGTCTGAAATTTTTAAAACATTGCAATGCTCCATCCCATAAAATATCTGTTCTTTCGCATCTTCCAAGGATTTCCATAACGGCTCTCGTAAATTCGGATCATAAGAAAGGAGTGCTCCTGACTGTTCTGCAATCTCTATTGCTTTTCTTGTTGCTTGTCTGCACACTTCATCTGTCATAGATAAAGAACCAAAGTGAAAAAATTTACTGTCTTTTATCAGTGTCTCATCCAAATCATGTTCTGACAACATCATGTCAGCTCCTGGATTTCGATAAAATGAAAATTCACGCTCTCCACCTTCCAGTGTGTGAACAAATGCAAGTGTCGTATGTACTTGTTCATCAATCTTCAATCCTGTAGTATCAATCCCCACTTCTCGGATTGCACAAGCAAGCTGATCTCCAAACATATCTGCACCAATTTTCCCTATAAACGCCCCTTTATGTCCAAGTTTTACTAACATAGAAAGCACATTGCAAGGTGCGCCTCCCGGATTTGCTTCTAAAATCGGATTCCCTTGTTCACTGATTCCATTTTCTGTAAAATCGATAAGTAATTCTCCAAGTGCTGTCACATCGTAAGTCTTCATACTTCAAAACCTCTGTTCTTTTCTTTTATATCTATGATTTATTTCTAATTGTAGAATTATAAGTAAAAAGAGCGGGACAGATTTTCGCGTTTCTGTCCCGCTCATATGTCTTGATAATATTTTACAAAATTCTCTATTTTCCGTCAACCTCATCTAGTATACGAATTTTACATCATAATATTAAGCCCAGTTTTATATTGACACAAAATTCAAATTAACAGATCTTGCAGATCCAGCCCTCTGGTGCTTCAATGTGGCCCATCTGGATTCCTGTCAATGTCTCATACAGTTTCTTTGTAATTGGTCCCATCTCTTCCATTCCACTTGGGAAGCAGATTTCTTTGCCATGATCTACAATCTTGCCAACTGGTGAAATAACTGCTGCTGTTCCACAAAGTCCACACTCTGCAAAATCTTTTACTTCATCAAGGTATACTTCTCTTTCTTCTACTTCCAGTCCAAGATAATGCTCTGCTACATACATCAGAGAACGTCTTGTAATAGAAGGAAGGATTGTAGATGACTTCGGTGTTACGACTTTATTGTCTTTTGTTACGAAGATAAAGTTTGCTCCACCTGTCTCTTCTACTTTTGTTCTTGTTGCAGCATCCAGATACATATTCTCATCGTATCCTTCTCCATGTGCTGTCACGATTGCATGAAGGCTCATTGCATAGTTAAGACCTGCTTTTACATGACCTGTTCCATGCGGTGCGGCACGGTCAAAGTCTGAAACCTTAATTGTGATCGGCTTAGCGCCGCCTTTAAAGTATGGTCCAACTGGTGTAGCAAATACACGGAACTGATACTCCTCTGCAGGTTTTACTCCGATAACCGGACTGGAACCAAACATATACGGTCTTACATAAAGTGTAGCTCCTGACCCGTAAGGCGGTACATATGCTGCATTAGCTGCTACGACCTGTTTGATTGCATCTACGAATCTGTCCTCTGGGAATACCGGCATCTCAAGTCTTGCTGCTGAATCAGCCATTCTTGCTGCATTTAAATCCGGACGGAAAGTTACGATATGTCCGTCTTCTGTTGTGTAAGCTTTCATTCCTTCAAAGCATGTCTGCGCATACTGAAGTACACCTGCGCACTCGCTGATTGTTATGGTTGCGTCGGAGGTAAGAGTTCCTTCATCCCATGCTCCGTCTTTGTAGTTGGATACATATCTCTTATCTGTCTGCATGTAGCCAAATCCGATGTTTGACCAGTCAATGTTCTTTTTCTCCATGATAATTTCCTCCGTTCATCTATATAACTTTAATTTTTTAACTATTCTACTGACATTATTATAATACCATCATATCCGAAATTCAAGAGTGCGCTCTGTTTTTTTAGGATTATCTTTCCATCATACTAATAGACTCAATTCCAACGCTTCCTCCACGCACAACTTCAATACTCTTGAACTCTTCTTTCATCAGCTTGATAACTGCGTCATTTTTGGTTCCTGTCTGTACAAATTCCAGCAAAAGACTATCTCTTCCGTAGTCAATAACTTTTGCCTTAAACGTCTCCGCGATCTGGAAACATTCCACCTTATCCTCCGGTGTACATTTTTGAACTTTAATGTACATAATTTCTTTCATTCTTACAAAAACATCTGTAAAATCAATGACTTTAATAACCTCTACCGTACGGTTGAGTTGCTTTTTGATCTGTTCAAACGTCTCATCGTCACTGACCGTTGCTATTGTCATTCTGGATACAGTCGGATCTTCTGTTGTTCCTACAGTAAGGCTGTCCAGATTATATGACTTTCCAGAAAAGAGTCCGGAAATTTTAGACAAAACACCTACCTGATTTTCTACATAAAGTGATATCCAGCGTTTTTTCATTCCATTATTTGTTCCACTCATAATTCCTTTCTCCTTTCTAACAATCCATGATCAGCTCTTCCAGAGTTCCGCCCGGTTTGATCATTGGGTATACAAGATCCTCCGGATCGATCATAAACTCGATAATCGTCGGTCTGTGTTTATTTTCAAGTGCTGCTCTGAATGCAGGCTCAATATCTTCTTTTTTCTCCACACGGATTCCTACTGCGCCATAACTTTCTGCCAGTTTGATAAAGTTCGGTGTATACTCCGGATATTCAAAATTCTCATCATCTGCTGCCCTTCTGCTTGCAGCACCGGATCGTAAATTCGTCATAGAGTAACGTTTTCCATAGAATAATTTCTGCCACTGGCGAACCATTCCAAGGTTATAATTATTAAAAATACAGCTAATGATTGGAAGTTCCTCTAATACTGCTGTTGCAAGTTCCTGAATATTCATCTGCATCCCACCGTCACCGGAGATGGAAATGACCGGTACATCCGGATTACCGATTTTAGCACCAATCGCTCCCGGAAGTCCATACCCCATTGTTCCAAGTCCACCTGACATAAGAAGTCTCTTCTTCTGTGTAATCTCAGCAAACTGAGCCGTGAACATCTGATGCTGTCCTACATCAGTTACAATAATTGCTTCATCAAACATACGGTTGATCGTCTCGATAATATCCTGAGGTGTCATGATCGGTTTTTCCTTCATTTTCAGAGGATGTTCCTCTTTCCAGCTTTCAATCTGTTCCAGCCACTTTGATGTCTCATTCGGCTCTACATACTCTAACATCTTCTCGATCGCATCTTTTGCATCTGCAACAATCGGAATATCTACCTGTACATTTTTTGAAATTGCAGCTGTATCAATATCGATATGTACAATCTGTGCATTCGGTGCAAATGAATGCAGCTTTCCGGTGATTCGGTCATTGAACCTAGTTCCGATTGAAAACAGCAGATCACAATCACTGACAGCCATATTGCAGGCATATGCTCCATGCATTCCAAGATTTCCGATGTAGAGTGGGTGGTTTGTCGGAATTGCCCCGCGTCCCATTACTGTTGTTACGACCGGAATATTCGTCTTCTCCACCAATTTGGTAAATACTTCGTTTGCACGGGAAATAATCACACCTCCACCTGCTAAAAATAATGGTTTTTTTGCACGTCCAAGCATTTTGATCGCACGTTTTAACTGTCCGATATGTACGCTTGTATTCGGCTTATAACCACGGATATTAACAGTTTCCGGATATTCTGCGCTTCCAAGTTCTCCCATAACATCTTTTGGAAGATCGATAAGGACCGGACCTGGACGTCCTGTTCTTGCAATGTAAAATGCTTCTTTTAATATTCTCCCAAGGTCTTCTCTATTTCGCACCGTTACTCCATATTTGGTGATACTTCTTGTAATTCCTACAATGTCAACCTCTTGAAATGCATCATTTCCAATCAGATGTCTGGACACCTGACCGGTAAAGCACACAAGCGGAACACTATCATAATATGCTGTTGCAAGACCTGTTACCAAGTTCGTTGCTCCCGGACCACTTGTGACAAGGCAAACACCGACTTTTCCGGTAGATCTTGCATAGGCATCGGCCTCATGGACAAGTGCCACTTCCTGCCTTGGCAAGATTACTTTCGTAAAATCCTGCTTGTAAAGTTCGTCACTGATATCAATGGTACATGCCCCAGGATAACCGAACAGAGTATCTACTCCTTCTTCTTTTAAGGCTTTTACTAATAACTTATTGCCACTGATTTTCTTCATAAATGTCTTCCTCCTTTAACATTCCCAGATTTTGCTTCGTCATGATATCCAACAGAGTATGCATTTCCCGTCAGATATAGAAAAACGCCCTAAGCGAAATAGCTTAGGGCGAATATCCCATCCGTGTTACCACCTAAATTCAGAGAATTCTCTCTGCACTCATGTCAATACGGGAAACCATAACGATTATCCGATATTGCTCCCTTGTAACGTCGGGACAGACGTTGAAGTCTACTCAGATCATGTAACTATAGATGCTTTCTTTCAAAAGCACTATCAGCCATTCATCTTTTCGGTTCACTGCTCAGAGGCTACTTCCATAAACCCTTCATGAAAACTTACACCACCCGTCTTCTCTCTTAGCTTCCGGTATTTATGTACTCCTCCCCGTCATTGCATTTCACAAAACTGTTTTATCGAATATTTTTATATATTATAATCATAACTTTGTGTTACTGTCAATGACATTTTTCATCTGTTTTCTTGATATATTTTATGATATCAGAGATAATACTTTCAGCACTTCGCCTGCAATTTTTGTCCAGGAAAGTCCGCTGACATCTACTTCTTTTGTTTTACCTGCCTCCACAGACTCCCAGATTCTCTGACCGATCCGCCTTTCAAAATCCGGCAGTGTCGCAGGAACTGCCTCATCCACATTACGCATCAATGGCAGTGTCACATATCTTATATCTGCCCCAGGCGCATAAGTATCAATCCATTCTTTCACTCCGGGCAAGTCTGTCATGACTACTCTGTCTCCGCATGCAAGCGCCTCAATGACCGTAAGAGGCAGTCCTTCAGAGAATGACAGAAGTGCAAAGATGTCACAGGAATTGTAGACCTTTGCCAGCTCTTTCTGTGGAAGATTGCCTAAAAATGTCACCTTATACGGACATTTTTTCGCAAGCTCTACTATCTGCTCATACTCTTCTTTATTCCCGGCTCCTCCGGCAAGCAAAAGCTCAATCCTTTCCTTTTCATATTCCAGATAATCCAGGCTCCGGATCAGGCTTTCCACTCCTTTTTTCACCGAAATCTTTCCAGCAAATGCAATTCTTGTCACACCGTCATTCACACGCAGGCTTTCATTCTTGAAAATATGGCTGTTATACCCCATTCCAATCACCTGTATTTTTTCTTTCGGCACATCATAAATATCCTGAATGGTCCGCTTCTGCTCTGCATGCAGTGCAAAAATCCGATCAAGTCTTCGAATCTGCCCCGTAATGTACTCCCGTTCCAAATCTGTCTTCTGCATCTGCCGCAAATCTGTATTATGGCAAAAGCCAAAGACCTTCCGGTCTGGAAAATGTTCCCGTACGATGGCAGTCAAAAGATAAAGATGATGGCACAAAATCAGATCTGGATTCAAATCTCTTACTGCCTCATCCAGCTGTTTCAAAAAACTTTCTTTGAATGCCGCTTCCATCTTTGGTGTCATATCCCGGTATCTGGTACTCGGATATGGCATCTCGTCTGACATTCCTACAATCGGAAAGTTCAGTTTCCCCTGTTCAAAATATACCGGATAAAATGTGACCCGATCCGGTACCGGTGTTTCCTCCTCAGGATACACACCGGCTACCAGTGCCTGTGTGTGTCCCTTATTTGCAAATTCCGTCATAAGCCCCGACAGAAAAATCCCACTGCCGGTGCTGTTCGGTTTCTGCGCTGTTACATTTAAAATTCTCATGATACCCTCTCGTAAATTGTAAATACATACTCCAGATCAAAATACGTCTGCTCATCACTGATCTTGGTCATCTGCCACTGTGGGTCCTGATCCAGATCCGGGAAAAATGTATCCGCCTGGTAAGCGTGATCGATCTTTGTAATATATGCCGTCTTACAGTATGGCAGAAGCTGTCTGTAAATGCTCTCTCCCCCGATCACAAAAATATCTTCATCGTTATATTTTTTCAGTTCTTCCACCATTTCGTCAATGCTGTGGACCACAACAGTTCCTTTCACATTGTATTTTTTATCTGATGTCAGAACAACATTGACTCGGTTCTTTAAAGGCTGTCCGCCCGGAAAACTTTCCAATGTCTTTCTTCCCATGGCAACGACCTTCCCCTTTGTCGTTTCCCGGAAGAACTTCATGTCCTGCGGAATACTTACAAGTAACTTATTGTCCATTCCAATTGCCCAATTCTTATCCACTGCCACAATCAAATTCATGCCGGTTTCCCCCTGTTTTTTATTACTTTATTTTTATCTTAAACTGCCACCGGAATATTTTTAATCTGCTCATGTGTCTCATAATCGATCAGTTTCACATCATCCGGTGTAAAAGCATAGAAATTCTTCACTTCCGGATTTAACCAGAACTTCGGTGCCGGAAGCGGCTCTCTTTTTATTAATTCCTCCACGAGTGGAATATGGCGGTCATAAATATGTGCATCTGCAATCACATGTACCAGTTCCCCGACTTCCATATCACACACCTGTGCCAACATATGAAGAAGCACTGCATACTGACATACATTCCAGTTATTCGCAGTGAGTACATCATTGGATCTCTGATTGAGCATTCCATTCAGCGAAAGCTTCTCATGTCCTTCTTTTTTCGTAACATTAAATGTCATACTGTACGCACACGGGTACAGGTTCATCTCATGAAGATCCTGATGTACATAAATATTCGTCATGATCCTTCTGCTGTACGGATTGTTCTTCAGATCATAGATCACACGGTCTACCTGATCGAACATTCCCTCCTTGTACTGATGTTTTACAGACATCTGGTATCCATAGGCTTTTCCAATCGATCCATCTTCATCTGCCCAGCTGTCCCAGATATGGCTGTTCAGATCATGAATGTTGTTCGATTTCTTCTGCCATATCCATAAAAGTTCATCTGTACAGCTCTTAATCGCAGTTCTTCTAAGTGTCAGTGCCGGAAATTCCTTAGACAGATCATACCGGTTTACCACACAAAATTTCTTTACTGTATAAGCCGGTGTTTTATCCTCCCACACCGGACGCACTTTTTCCCCTCTTGTGTCTGTTCCATTGTCGATGATGTCGCGGCACATATCTATAAATACCTGATCGGCATAACTCATTTGCCTTTCCTCCTGCATTCTTATCATTTATTGCTTTGTAGCATCAAACCATTTGATTATTGTACCATGAATTGCATACAAAAAAAAGAGGAATGCAATGTTATTTTTTTACATTCCTCTTTTTATTTTGTGAAAACATATCCTTATTAACAGCAGCCCTGAAGTACATTTTCCAATGCACTTGCGCTACTGGAATGTGCACGCTCCACGCGGATATTGTAACGCTCTGCTTCTTTCAATGCGCAATGTACCATTTTATGTGCCACAGTTGATGTGAATAAGATGATCAGATCTGGCTGTCCGATCTGTGTCTTCAGATTACCGGACATTCTCGTGAATACTTTTGCTTTACATTTATGCTTTTTACAGATCTGCTTGTACTGCTGTTCCATTCTTTCATTGCCGCCAATGATTACTACACTCATTTTTATCACCTGTCCTTTTAGCAATGCCACAGACCACGAATATTTCAGCATAATTTATGTCTTGCTTTCTTCCATTCCTGATCTGCTGTATCCTGTTCCATATTAATCAACAAGTTTTGCTCCTGCCGCCTTGCATGCATCCAAATCATCACTTCCCGGTGTCTCATTTGCGATTACGCCTTCTGGTTCTGCCATCTCGGCTCCGGCTGCCGTCATACGTTCTACCCAGCTTCTCATCCATTCTCCGTCTCCCCAACCATAGGATCCGAATAACAAAATCTTCTTTCCACTTACTTTTCCTTCAAGCTCAGCTACAAATGGCTCCATCTCAGACTCTTCTAACTCCTCAGCTCCCATAGCAGAGCAACCAAGGGCAAACACATCTTCTTCTGCCAGCACATCTACATTTGCCTGATCTACAGAGATTACATTTGCCTGTGCTCCTGCACTTTCAATTCCTTCTCCAATTGCCTCTGCCATTGCCTGTGTGTTACCTGTTCCGCTCCAATATACTACTGAAATACTCATGATTTATTATCCTCCTGCTGTTCTATTTAATCAACTATCATTTAACACGCTGCCACATATGCAATATCTCGAATGTTCTTTCCAATCAGATATTCATTTACCGCACTGGTCTTTGCCTTATCATACGCCCAGAAAATCATTTTTGCTCTCCCTGGATTGTTATAGACTTTCCAGTATCCGGAAAACAGACTGTCTTTTCCATCTTTTTCAATGAAACATTTTACATCATCGATCGGATAATCTAAAAATGCTCCTATCTCATGCGGAAAACAGATTTCTCCATCTGAATACTGACAGACACGTTTCGAGAGACGTTCCAGCATCTTCTCCGGTTCCACGTCCTCATATCCGTAGGAACCTAAAAACTCCCTGACATCTGTCCGTTTCAAATATCTGGAAAACGACTCGCGCCGGTACAAAAATACAAGACATTTTCCATGATTTCTTGTCAAAATTTTAAATTTGATCCCTGTTCCTTCCAGGATTTCATAAAGCTCTCTACTGTTTTCTTCCGTAATATTCAAAATACAGGCAATCTTGATTCCTTTCAGAAACGGCGCACACTGCAGAATTAACTGAACCTGCAGACTTTTCATATTATCCATACCAGATAACATATAAGACACTACTTCTTTTGACATTGCATATCCTCATCCGTAATTGATTTTGATTATCATTTGCATGTTTATAATATCATAGGTGGTTAGTTTAATGCAACTGTTTTAAATGATTGTCTTTTATCAAAAAAGGCACCATGCATTTTCATACATGATACCTTTTATATTTCCTACGGCTCTGCAATATTATACAATACTTTGTTCAGCATCTTCTCCAAAGCCTCAATTTCTTTTTTATTCATTCCGATTGTCAGCATCTTATCCAGCTTCCGTCTCTGATTCTCCATGCGTCTCTGGATATCGTAAGCTTTCTCCGTCAGGTAAATGTTCTTGCAGCGCTTATCCGTATTACTTGGAACTGATAAGATATATCCCTTTTCGTCCAGCCGTTTCAGCAGACCGGTCACGGTAGGATTTCTGAGATTCAATCCTTTTTCAATGTCCCTCTGTGTCACTTCTTCTTTCTCACAGTCGAACAGATAATCCAGTACTGCACACTGTGATGCGGTAATGCCAAGCGTACGCAGCCGGTTATTAAATTCCTTCTCATACACATTATTTATCTGCTTGAACATAAATCCTATCGTTCTCTTCTTTTGCATACGCCTTATCCTTTCTTTTAATCCCAGATCCTGACAACCTTCTCTTTACTTATCAGCTCATCTTTTTTATCTCACTTCTCGCAAGCACAATTGCAACTACTGCTGCCGTTCCGTCCGCGATCGGACCTGCATACATTACACCATCAATTCCGATAAATATCGGGAATATAATAATGAGTGGCAAAAGAAATAATATCTGTCTCGTCAGAGACACAACTGCTCCCTTTGTAGCTTTTCCGATTGCAGTGAAAAACTGCGAGCAGACCGGGTGGATTCCATTTACAAACGTCATAAACATATAAATGCGGAAATACCTCTCTGCAAACCGGAAATATTCTTCGCTTCCATTTCCGAAAATACTGACGATCTGTCTTGGAAATACTTGAAAGCACACAAAACAGATACCGCCGACCACAAGCGCTATCTGCATGGATCGCTTATATGTGTGTCTGACTCTCACATAATTGCCTGCTCCATAATTAAAACCCCAGATTGGCTGGCATCCCTGGGCAAGACCGATACAGATTGCCATAAACACCATATTGACTTTTGCAATTACACCGACACACGCCAGTGGAATATCTGATCCATATACAGAAAGAGAACCATAATATCTCAATGTATTATTTAACACGATCTGCACGATTGCCATAGCTATCTGATTGATGCATGAAGCCATACCAAGTGTGAGAATGCCTTTGATATACATTCCACGGGGCTTTAGCATCTCCACTGTCAGTCCCATCTTTTTAAAACGTACAAAATACACAATTACCAGACACCCAGACACGATCTGACCGATTACAGTTGCCCATGCAGCTCCTTTCATTCCCCAATGGAATCCAAAAATAAACAGTGGATCCAGAATCGTATTGATGATTGCCCCCGTAAGCATACAAGTCATAGAATAAGTCGGGCTTCTGTCTGCACGGATCAGATGATTCCCCCCTGTCGTCAGGATCAGAAAAGGAATGCCAAATGCTGTAATCCCTGTATAATCCTGTGCATAAGGCAGGACGTCTTTTGTAACACCGAATACATGAAGCAGCGGATCTAAGAACAATAATACGACGACCGCGATCGTCACACCGCAAAGCATCAGCATTGCAAGTCCTGTTCCTGCATACCTGCACGCACATTCCTGCTCTCCTGCCCCCGAGGACAGATTAAAATTTGAAGCACTTCCAATCCCAAGAAGCAATGCCGTTGCAGTACAAATAATCGTAATTGGAAATGCGATATTAGTCGCTGCATTTCCAAGAAGTCCTACACCTTGTCCAATAAATATCTGGTCTACAATATTATAAAGCGAGCTGACCAGCATACTGATGATTGCCGGGATGGAGAATTTTAATATCAACCGTTCGACCTTCTCTGTTGCAAGCGGATTGACCTTTACACTTTCTTCCAAACCTAACCCTCCAATATTTCTACTAATATTCACGAATGACACTGCTGACTTCGCGAATTGTCTCCATATCTTTGAGATGCTCCAGAGAATCCAGCATCTGGCTTTCTTTGACAGCCTCTGTTACAATAACAAGTTCAGCTACATCAGCGTTCTCGCACTGTTCCTTCTGCATGACTTTTGTAATGCTGACCTTGTGAACACCAAATACCATGGCAATGGAAGCCAGAACTCCAGGTTTATTCTCCACCTGCATACGGAGGAAAAATTTATTTTTCACATTCTTAAAATCCTTGACTGGTGTTGTCCGATAACAGGTACAACTGATTCTTCCGGTACAGTGATACTGCGTGTCACGCACTACGTCGATCACATCTCCGACAACTGCACTGGCAGTCGGGAGCTCTCCAGCACCACGTCCATAGAACATTACATCTCCAACTGCATCTCCATGCACAAATACGGCATTAAAAGAATCTCTGACAGATGCCAGTGGGTGATTCTGTGAAATCATCATCGGATAAACACCCACTTCAATTCCATCTTCTGTATTACGAGCCACGCCAAGTAATTTGATAACATTGCCAAATTCTTTTGCATATGCTATGTCTCTTGAAGAAATCTTTGTAATTCCCTCTGTATATACATCCTTGAACACAACTCTGGAATGAAATGCAATGGAAGCCAGAATTGCTGCTTTACGTCCGGCATCTAATCCTTCAATATCTGCTGTCGGGTCCGCCTCTGCATATCCAAGCTCTGTCGCTTTTGCCAATGCTTCATCAAAATCCATATTGTCTTCAAACATCTTTGTCAGGATATAGTTTGTTGTACCATTCATGATTCCAATGACTTCATCAATCTCATTTGCCGCCAGACATTGCTTTAACGGCCGGATGATCGGGATTCCTCCGGCTACTGCAGCCTCAAACAGAAAATCCACACCATGCTCTTCTGCTGCATCCAGAAGTTCTTTTCCGTGCTCAGCAATCAGATCTTTATTAGCAGACACAACATTTTTCCCTGCATTTAAAGCATCCAGGATCATGGTTCTTGCCGGCTCAATTCCACCCATCACCTCAATTACGAGTTGAATCTCATCATTATCAATAATATCTCTCCAGTTATCGGTAAGAAGAGATGGATCCACACCTTCACGCTTTTTCTCCATATTGTGTACAAGAATCTTTACAATCTCAACATCTGCTCCTGCCTTTTTACAAAACTCCTCTTTTTGCTTTTCAATTAACTTATATACCCCACTTCCAACTGTTCCCAGTCCTAAAAGTCCGATTTTTATCTTGTCCGGCTTGCTCATTCCTGTTCTCCTCCTGCTTTATAACATTTTTTTCTTTTTAAAGTAAATACATTCCGCAATAATTACTACGATTGATATTATGATGACACAAATATATCCATATTGCCAGTGAAGTTCTTGCATATTATAAAAGTTCATTCCATACCACCCGGTAATCAATGTCAATGGCATAAATATTGTCGTCACTACTGTCAGAAAATTCATAACTCTATTTTGCTGCAAGGTAATCTGGGTCTGATAAATTTCACGGATCTGCTGGGTATACTCTTTCATCTCCGCGGCATACTGATGCAAACGCTCAGTTCTATGAACATAACGCTCCCAACCCATTTCTTCATCCTGGATTCCATTTCTGTTCATATAAATCTGCATATGCTCACCCATATTGGTCATCTGATCATAAGAAACCATCAGTTCCGAAAAATGTTTCCGATACTTCATAATTCTTTCATCCAGATGTTTCTGGACATGTCCAATTACATTTTCTTCGATTTTCTCCAGTTGTTCTTCAATCTTCTGCATTCTGTACACATCATCATCAATCAGATAGTTTAAGATCATAAGCAAAACTTCATGAAGTCTGCAGTTTTTATAGACATCATTCTTCACATGTTCCATAAGAAGTTGAATCTGATTTGTTTCCTTCACAAAATAAAGAGTCTGCTTATACATGCAAAAGCCAAATACGAACATTTCATGATTTTTCAAATCTGGCACCCGCATAATTCCCTGTACACAATCATGAAACGAATCTACTTTACAGTACCTGACATGATTCATACTGTATAGAAGATTCTTCTTATGTGGAATATATTCCTTAATCTGTTCGTATTCTTTCAGATTCATAATCTGAACCTTCATAGTATCATCTATTTTTTTATCACTTATCCTTTTGTAATCTGCTTCTTGCATCCTATCCTGAATAAGCTGTCCTTTTTGCCAATCCAGAGTGTATGCTTCCATAATCTGCCGTTACTGAAAACTTATAAAAAGTTATAAACTTCTATGTTTCATTCCTACTTCAACGAGTATGCTTTTGATGATATAAATATCTATCTACTCACAAGTTCTTGTACTCTCCATAGGCGTAAATTCCGGACTAACGTATCCGTACATATTTGCATTAACGTTTCAGTGTCAGCTTGCAAATCGTTCTCCATAGGCCTTGAGATTTATAGATGCCTGGAAATCTCTGTCAATCATATTCCCACATTCACATCTATAAACCCTGTCAGATAACTTCAAATCTTTTTTGATGTTTCCACAGCAGCTGCAAAGCTTTGATGATGGATAAAACCGATCAGCCACAATAAGCTGGATCC
>OKSF01000548.1_pt1 | contig 35811 bp, 32 predicted proteins | sample 1606061 | NCBI WGS metagenome assembly OKSF01 (sample SAMEA3541567, study PRJEB24748) | human gut metagenome | biome: human gut; feature: human-associated habitat; material: faeces | place: China | collected 2012
ATTATATCATATATCGATTTAACTTGTCAAGAAGAAATTTTAATTAATTTTGAATCCCTTCTAATCAATAACTCAATCAGCAACTTTATTAATATATCATGTTGTCAAACAGATGTCAATAATTATTTTTACCTTTTAAGTAACTTTCAAACTCATCAACTTCTGACAACAGATAAACATTATACGGAAATAAAAATACTTTTGCAAGGTTTTTTTCTATTTTTTTATTTCTTGCTCATTTCATTCAAAAATTTATCTAAATTTAAATTCTTGTCTGTTCGTTGAAATTCTTCAGTGTTCCAGTCTCCTGTACCGCTAACGATTAGTTTATCATCATCTAGGGTCCCTGTTAATGGGCTTGTAACATCCTTATCTTTTAAGGTGATTAGGTACTTATTTCCTTGTTTGCGCCACGTCAATGCATCATCAGTATTTGGATTCTCTTTATCTGCATAGACATATCGGCCTGTTCCGTTCTCATTAAAAACAATTGCTGCGCCATCTTTATCATCACGAAAACTTCCAATAATCTGGGGCGACTCTTCTGATGAGGAAGATGTTTTTCTGACGACAGATGTTTGGACCGGATTTAACTGCTTGCTTGCAAACTGCCTATAGTTAAAACCAAGGACACATAATAATCCTATTAGTATCACTAAAAATAAAATTAATCCAACATGATGACTCTTTTCATTCTTAATATGCTTCTTCATTTTTACCTCAAGATTTCCAAAATTAATATATTTTCTTTTAATATACCATGAATCAAAAAATATTATCTTCTATCACAATTTCTTTTTAACCACTCTAATACCGTTTTTTCAAATCGCTCCGGGCTCTCTAAATGAACGCAATGTCCGCCTGGAAGGATTCGTAAATCTATCTGCCTTGCTTTTTGACACATTTTATATGCAATTTTCTTGAATTTTTCATCTAATTCTCCAACTATTAATAAGATAAGGATTTGCTGTGGCAATTGATCCCAGTAATTTTCTTGCTGCCCGGTTCCCATCATCATTAGGCTCATTGCAAGTCCATATGCTTTCTGATTTAACCGTTGTTCACGGATACTTTTTCGAACTTCTTGCGACAACCCCTGCTGACTGGCAAATAGCGGGATCCTTTCCCAATAGTTAACAAAATCGGCTAATGGCTGAGTTAATATTCTTGCCGCTAACTGGTTATCCTTTAGCCTTCTTTTCTTACGTACATCTTCATCCGCAATCCCAGGGCGTGTGCTTTCTAATATCAATCCCTTAACCTTTACATCATTAATCGCCCACGCAATAGCTACGCGGCCGCCCATTGAATAACCTAAAACATAATAATTTTTAATTTTAAGCTTAATCATCAGCTCTTTTAAGGCATCGATAACGTTATCCATTTGATAATATGTGGGATGAACATAAACACTGGATTTCCCATGTCCAATCAAATCAACTAATAAAAAGTTATATTTATTATCGTTAAAGAGACCTGCAAATGTCTGCCCGTTTCCAGTAAAGCCATGCAAACAAACTATCGTTGGCCGCTTGTAATCGGGGACATTTAACCACCGATAATAATAATTAATTTCGTTCATCTAAATATCCGCTCCTATTATGATATTCACGAGTTAAACCACGCCATACTTCAACTGGAGACTCTTGAGTATCATTTACTTCTATAATTTGCTGACCTGAACGATTTAAATGATGAACAAATGAAGAAAGATCATTGGGACAAGCATAATCAAAATCATAAAAATCAGCTATATATTTAAAATTCAAATCTTGCGGTGTTCTAAAAATTGTTGAGAAGTCCTGCGTAGGCAATTGATGCTGTGGTAAGAATGAAAAAATTCCTCCGCCATTATTATTCAGCAAAACAACTGTTACCGGTAATTTATAACGACGAAACATTTCAATCCCGGTTAAGTCATGGAAAAACGCAAGATCCCCAATTAGTAATGTTATTGGTCTTCCGGTACCCACTGCTATCCCAGCAGCCGTTGAATTTAATCCATCGATACCATTGACTCCGCGATTGCCAAAAATACGAATATCATTTGATACAGGTAACGTCAAACGGTCCACTAAACGAATGGCATTACTATTAGCAACGAACAAATTTTGCTTTTTGAGGACACTCACTAACTTTTTTACAACGCTAGAATGATTAAATGATGCCAAATCTTTATTAGCCAACAATACATTCACAGCTAAGTGTTGGCGTTGTTGCCATTCTGATAACCATTCCTCTTTTACCGGATTAAATGAAAGCTGATGAAAGCTTCGGAAGAAATCTGCAACACTCATGTCGAGGACATAATTTGCCCGTTTCAATTGGTCCCTGAATTGTATACCGTCTTCTACCAAAATCGTTGTTATATCATCATGGCCAGCTAACCACTGTACCACTGGTTTAGTTACCGGCATGCGGCCAAAGCGTAAAATAACCTGTGGAGTTGGAACCTGCTCGCGAAAAATCAAATCTGCCTGATGTAAAAAATTAGGAGACTGTTTAACGTTTGTTGCTAAATTAGTTAGTGGGTCCCCGATAATCGGCCAATTGAGTTTTTCAGCCAGTCTTAACAATTGACCAGCTTCTGCAGGAGTCCGTTCCTCGCCAACAATAATCAGCCCTTTTTGTGCAAATAAAGGCGCTAATGGTTGCAATTCAGCTTCTCGATTACTTTTAATTACTTTGGCACCCTTAAAAGAAGGCGTACTCAATGTTAGATCGGGTAAAAGAGGCTCCCGAAGCGGGATATTAATATGAACGGGGCCTTGCGGGTTATTTTGTGCTCGACAAGTCATTGTAAATCCCTGCCACCGGCTATAATTCATCATAGTGGTCGATGACTCGGGTAATGAAAGTTCACAAGCCGCCTTAACGTGACTCGCATATAAGCCAACCTGGTTCATTGCTTGCGGTGCACCAACCCCTTGTAATTCTGCTGGGCGGTCTGTTGTTAATACTACCAATGGAATGTTAGTTGCCTCTGCTTCACAAATGGCAGGATAGTAGTTCGCCGCCGCACTCCCTGAAGTACATATCAATGCTACCGGCTTATTAGATTGCAATTCCTAGGGCAAAGAAGCCCGCTGAACGTTCATCGATGTCAATAAACGATTGAATATCAGGGTCACGGTTCACCAGTAGCGATAAAGGCGTTGAGCGTGATCCTGAGCTTATTACCGCTTTTCTTATGCCCCCCTGCTTTAATCCTGCTATGAATGATAGTAAATATTTTGTTAAAGTTTCTTGATAATCCATTTGTCAGATACTCCTCTTAACATTGGCTGAAACTTCAATCGAGTTTCATTTTTCTCTTTTTCAGCTTGTGATTCGGCTACAATCCCACACCCAGCATACAACAATCCTTTATCAGCACTAAACACTCCTGACCGCAGACCAACTGCAAATTCACCCTGGTCATCCCCTAATCCTAACCAGCCAACTGGACCGCCATAAAGGCCACGTCCCCTAATTGACTTCTTAGCCAGCCATGTCATAGCTGCTTCCCGCGGTTCACCACCTAGCGCAGGTGTTGGATGAAGCTCCTGCAATACGTCAAGCATACTAACTCCTCTTTTTCGTTCACCGCTAAAGGGATGATATATATGTTGAATATCACGATTCTTTAGTAATTGGCGCTCCCCAACTTTCAAATTATTAGTAAACTTACTCATAATAGCGGTAATTCGATCAACTACTACTTGATGTTCAGCCTCATTTTTATGATCGTCTAATAACACCTGCCCAAGATATTGATCTTCTGCGGGCGTTTTTCCTCGTGAAATAGAGCCGGCAACACTGGCAGTCTTAAAAGTTTCATTATCTGCCCTTAGTAGTCTTTCGGGGGTTGCCCCAACAAATGCCCTTGTTTTTCCCTTTAATAAAAACTGATAGGTATTGGGCTGATGCTTTGCAAGGCGTTGGAGAATTAATACAGGATTAAATGAAGCTTTGGTGCATACTTCTAGCTGCCTGTCTAAAACCACTTTTTTCATTTTATTGTCTTTGATCGCCCCGATGCTTTCGTTAACAAGATCAATCCATTTTGGTACTTCTAATTCCTCAATAGTAACAGTAGGGGCCTGTTGCTCAGCCGCTGAATCAACAACAATTAAATCATTTGCCTGGTTCTTTAATATATTTAATCGTTGCTCAACATCCCCATCGGTAGTAGTTATTAAGGTAACATAACTCTGCTCTTTGTTTTTGCTAAATAAAATTTGTGGAAGAATAAAATACCCTGTTTCCAACTCTTGCCAGAATTGTTCTCTTTTTCCATTATAATCAAATGCAAAACCGCCAAGTAAAACGGGCTGGCTGATAATATTAGGCGTTAAGTTTATATATTGGCGGCAAAAATCATCTTGGAAATTCTTTATTTCTTTCATATTTTGCCCTTTTAAGCATAAAAGAGGGCTGATACCTAAAAATGTGTTTTTCTTATCAGCAGACCGCCAAAAAGCATACTCGTCCTGCCTGCCTAATTTAGTTAATACTTTCATAATATCGACCTTAAGCGAGTAAGAATATGTAACATATTTATTTTCTTTTATCGTCTGTTGATTAGAAGTTAATCGAATTTCCACTTTGCTTTCCTCGATTCTTTCAAGATAACCCTGTTTAGTATAACAAATTATTACTACATAAAAAGGCACCTCGAAATAATAATCGAAGCGCCTAATAAAATAATAATAGCTAAAAATTTTACTGCTGAAATTCAATTTATTTTATTTATTTGCTGCTATTTTCTTTCCCTTATTTACATAATGAAGAGTACCAATCGGGCCATCAACATGGAGCTTGCCATTTTTGTATACAAGCTTAGTTACAGCTGCATTTTGCATTGGCTTGCCATCATATTTTTTAGAAATAGTTGAAAGATACTCATTAATTGACATTCCAGAACTAACAACTAAGACATTCCCGCCACCCTGTTTTTGGGTTGTCTTTGCGATATGAAGCAGTTCAGTGTTCATCCGTTTTTGCACTTGTGCTGAGCTCTCTGCCCGATCACTCTTAGCTAACTTTGTATTTTGCGAGTTATCCATGTCAAGTTTGTGGTAAGCATCTTGAAGCTTATTCCAATAATCCTTCCCAGTTGCTTGTTGGAATTGTTTACCATCTTGATAGCCGTAAACATTGGCAATCTTTTGGTTATCAGCGTCAATGCTGTCACCTTCAAAACTGCCGTACCCGCCTTCTCGCAATAGCGGCGTTGTTGTTATCTTAGTATTTGGATTAGCGGAATATTTTAATGCTTGTTGGGCTGTAACTTCCTGACGAGTTAAGTTACCTGTATAAGCATGTTTAAACTTAATCCCTTTTAATCCATACCCCAAATCATTAGCAACAGTAATCCCATTTTTGGTCAATGGAAAGTCACTTGATCCTTGTACCCGTTGCATAACGTTACCAGTTGTCTCACCATGACGCGTAAGGTAGATTGTTACCTGCTTATCACTAGATGCCGCATAAGTAGTAGCAGGAACAACGGCCATGGCAGAACTTCCTAATAGTAAACCTGATAAAACAGCGCACATCACTGTTAATTTTTTGAATTTCATTAAACTTTCCCCAATTCTTATCAGATTATTTCAGCAGTATCTCTATTTTACACATTTTTGTAAACGCATTCAATGCCATTTTCACTTATACTGGTACATTGCAGGAGCTTGCTTAAATTGAACACTCGTATATTTTTGCTGGTTTTCTGAATATTCCACAGTAAAGTTTTCTGAACGACTATCTGCAGTAAGATGACCAACTGGTTTTTCTTTCATTCCATTGCTACTAATTTTTACCCGCTTTCCGCTTACCTGCACCGGTCTGCCTTCTGCTTGCTTTCTTAAATATTGACGATCATTTAAGAGACGTTTAATCTTTGCCGGCGCTTTCTTCTGTGCATCAGTCGCATCAGCAGTTACTAATGGCTGACCATTTTCATTAACATCTGTTACAGGTACAATGGCGGCCTTACCATTCGAGGTAAAAAACATGTACTGATAAGAGGTACGCAATGCACTAGCGTTAAGATACGTGACAATATATACTTTCCCATTTAACTCAGCCTGCTTCATCGCGTGAACTGGCACTCCTATAAAGGTAACCATTATCGACAATACCAAGCTAATTAAAAACTTCTTGATCATTTCAATATTACTCACTTTCTCATCTGTAAATAATAGAACGGTTAACATGTGGTTTCACTGCAAAATTAATTATATGGCTAATAGTAAATTTATCAATGGCCCTTTTATTTCAACAAAAAAGCATTACAATGATTCCGAGGTGATCATCTATGAATATTCTCGTAATGAAAAATAAAGAAGAAGCAAGTAAAAAAGCATTTGATTTACTTTCAGCCGACATAAGTAATGGGGCTAAAGTTTTGGGACTTGCTACCGGTAGTTCGCCAGTGGGGTTATATGATCAAATAGTCTCAAGTTCACTCGATTGTTCTCAACTTATTTCAATCAACCTAGATGAGTATGTAGGGATTAAGCCAACCGATCCGCAAAGCTATCATTTTTTCATGCAGCAGCATCTTTTCAACCAAAAGCCGTTTGCTAAGAGCTTTATTCCTGATGGCAGTAACCTTGACGCAGATTATGTAACAACCCATTATAACCGCATTTTAGCAGCTCATCCGATTGATACCCAGATTTTAGGGATCGGCAATAATGGTCATATTGGGTTTAATGAACCGGGTACCCCATTTGATATTCAAACTCATAAAGTTCACCTAACATCCGCAACCATAAAAGCAAATTCTCGTTTTTTCGCTTCAAAAAATGATGTTCCTCACGCTGCATATACAATGGGAATCGGCTCAATCATGAAAGCCAAGCATATCATCTTATTAGCATTCGGTGAGCAAAAGGCTGATGCAATTGCTGCAACAGTTAATGGAAAAATAACAACAGCTGTCCCCGCATCAGTACTACAACAGCATCCCAACGTGACAATTCTTGTTGATCGACAAGCAGCGCAAAAATTATAAATGAAATCAGGCACTTTTTTGTAAGGTCATTGTGGCCGCGATAGCCTTTACATCAGATTGATCTAGTGCTGCAATCATTGCGGTATTATCTGCTGGATAGTCAATTACCTGACCGTGATGAAGAGCGAGCAGCTGAATAAATAATTTTGTTGACCGGCCGTTACCTTCTCGAAACGGATGAACATAATTAATATCATTTAAGAGAGCAGCATAATCATCAATGGTTGGCTGTTTTTTCTTATTCAATTTAATAATTTCACTATTAATATACTTAATCGCATTATCAAAGCGGTCATATTCAAGAAAATCAAAGCCAGCCTTGGAAAGGTAATAATTTCTCAGCTCTCCAGCCCACTCATAGAGCCAGCCAAACAGGAACTTATTGATAGTTATTAAATCATCAAAGCTTTTAATCTTTGGTTGTTGTTGCAATAAAGCAACCTGTCTTTCTGCAACACCTCGGTATTCGATTAAGCTTAATTCATCCGCGTTTTTTATTGCAAGTTTATTCCGTAATGTTCCGTTAGTGTATAAAAACTTTGCCCGTAGTTCTTCATCAGTCATTTTTGTCACCAAATAATCGTTCAATTTCTGTCTGCATTTCAGTATCAGGAGTTTCAGCAGCTTCTTTTAATAGCCGAATCTCCTTTGCTGTTGGTTTCCATCCTTCTAAGACATTGCTTTCAACGGCAAATCGAACTTGCTGGTAAGAAGAACGGTTTGAAAATCGAACCCTTTGAATCATTAGATGATCGTCATCTGTTTGTAGTTGAAATGGAAGATCTTGAAGTTGGTCTAATAATTCGCCTGGCCGTTCAGCAAGGGCATCAGCAAAAGCATTTAGGATTTGAATCGACCAGGTAGCAACCGGCCTCTTAAGGGCAGCACTAACTTGTGCAACATCAAGACCACTCTCTTGTGCAACAAAGGATACTGTAATATTGTTTGTTTTTAAAATGTTAACGATACTTTCTGCCATCATATTGCTCCATTCTCACTTAATTATTTCTATTATAGTATAGCCGTAAAACGAAGAAATAGAGGCTGGAAAAGTGTGCCCTTTTCTCAGCCTCTGGTTTCTTTCTATAGTATGCGTTTTCATTCTATATTCAAACAATTATGCTTGTTTACGTTTACGATCAATTATCGTCAACCCAGCTGCAGTCATTAAAGAACTCCCTAAAAGAAGGAGAGCGATATCTTCATCATTACCGGTTTGAGGCAATGATGCTTGATGAGTCGCGTTCAGCCGTGATTGGTTATTAGTTTGGGTCGGTGTTAAATCAACTAATTGATTATTAGCAGGAACCGCTGCCTGATGCTCGGAATGTGTATTTAGTGAAATAACTTGAGCTGGCTGTCCGGCTGTCGTTGGTAAGACTACTGTTGGTGTTGTTGGTTGAGCAGAATTACCATTTGACTGCTTTTCGTTATCTTGAGAATCAAGAGTATTTTGCGAACTTTGCCCTTTACCTGTTTGCGTTTGTGCATCATAATTTGCTAATTGTTCTGCAGTTAAGTAAATCTTACGGTTCATTACCGGTGCAGCAATCGGCTTACCAGCATTTGTCATATCGGTAATATAATTAATAAATGCGTCCGTATCTTGACCGACAATTCCAATAACCTTCGTCCCCTTAAAAGCCGAGAAACCATCCCCGCCACCAGCAAGAAAATCGTTAATAACAACATTATAAGTTTTCTTCATATCAAGCGGCTGATTGTGTTGGTCATAAACCTTGACAACTTTATAAGGTTGGTTAGGATCATCTTGGTCAGTATAGGTGTAGTGAAGGCCTGCCACTTGTAAGTAATAGGCTTGATCTTCATCATATTGTTGATTGAGGGCATCAACGATTTGGGCACCGGTCATTGCGACTACCCGTAAAATATTACCAAATGGCTGGACCGCTTGAGCACTTCCCCAAGAAATCGACCGATCATCATTAACATGGAGGTCTGCTCGGACACCACCAGTATTTGTCATTGCAAAGTCAGCTGGTAACCCAACTTTACGAGCAGCATACAATTGTCCATCAACAACTAATTCACCTGCTGCATTCTCACGGGTCGGTGTATTATGTAATCTTCCAAGAATATCACCTGTTGTAGCTGCTTCACCAATCTTCTTATTTATAATTGGCGCAACACGGTTATTCGCATCTTCTACAATTGCAGTAACATTAGCATCTGTTTTTATATTAGGAGCATCTTTTTCTGATAATACAGGGAAGACATGCGATACAAGACTGTTTGGAGCAAAGTCATTAGTCGTTGGATCAATGTAACCAATGATATCATCGTAAGCTTTCCCAGTATAAATAGCTTGAACCAGTTTTACACTTCCAACGGTCGCATTAGCATATTGATGAGAGTGACCAGCAACATAGAGGTCAACCGAATTATCGGGGTCAATTTTGTAAAGGTCTTTGATAATATTAACGGCATTACCCTGGGTATTACCGTCTTTGTCAGTTGCAACCCCAGTGTGAGCAAGGACAACAATTGCATTAACACCTTTTTTGCGTAAAATTCGATCATATTTGGCAATGGTGGTTGCTTCATCTAAAACATCATAATCTTTATAGTTATCGTATAACGTTAAAATTGGCAATGAAGTTGTTTCGATTCCAATAAAACCAATCCGTGCAACTTTACCGTCACTAGTATGAATTTCCTTAATTAGATACGGCTGCATTCCAAATGGAATTTGACCATCGGACTTATTTACAACGTTGGCGGTAATAATATTAATCCCTGTTTTTACATGTGGATATGCCATTTCTGCTTCATTGTATTGCTTCGTCGGTTCGCCACCATTAACAATCCGCATATACTCAGGAAGGCCTTCATCGAATTCGTGATTTCCCAAAGTACCGACTTCAAAGTGCATTGCATCTAAGGCGTGCATTGTTGATTCATCTTGAAGAAGAGCAGAATTAGCTGGTGAAGCACCAACCATATCACCAGCTTCAACCCGAATAGTGGTTCCCGATGGATTAGCCGCTTTAAAACTTGCTTGAGCTGCATCAAGGTTACCAGCTAACCGCGCGACTGTTCCGGCGTTCGAATAGGTCTTATCTCCAATCGTTGCTGAGCCGGTTGTTTCTAATCCCCCGTGCAAGTCATTAATTCCTAAAATCTGGACAGGTATATCGTTTTGATATTTTGCCGGATCAGACCAATCAGTAGTAGTCTGAGGGGTACTTGCCTCATCCTTATTAGTTTGAACCATTGGAGTCACGTTGCCGGACGCAGTTTTGCCATTATCTGTCGCATTCACCGTATCGGCATGGACACTACTAGCCTGGATATATACTCCTAATAGTGCAGTTCCCAATAATAAACAATATTTTGAACCATTACTTTTCATAAAAATTCCTCCGCAAACATACAATGGAAAGCAGCTTAAAAATTCTTTTTCATTTTAGCATGAGTGTGACTTTATTTCAGCAAGATTTTTCATCTCTTTGTAAGGGCATACATTTTTGTTAAATTAACTTTTGAAAGTAAAAAAGACTAGTGATAAATCACCAGTCAAACAAAGGCTTAGTTAACATGTGGAAGATAATGATACGAAGTTGGAGATTATAAAATGACTTTCTAAGCCTCTATAAATATATATACGCGAAAAAGCAGCTTTTGCACTAAAAAATCTTAAATAATTTTCGCACCAAGACTATTTTTAAAGTGACTGAAAGCCCATTCGGTTCCATTAGGCGTAAATGTTGCCACGCCATGCTGAGGAATTGTAATTTGGTAGTCTAAATTATAAGCAGCGATTGCGGTGTGAAGGACACAAATATCGGTACAGACACCGCTAATGCATAGATCCGTAATTTTGCGTTCACGAAGATAGTTATCCAGATTGGTATTTTGAAAAGATGAGTACCGATTTTTAGCAAACTGATAGACACGGTTACTTTCCTTATGTGCCTGGTACCAGTCATTTACCCTCCCGTAAAGATTTCTTCCTGGTGTTCCGATGATATTGTGCGGCGGAAAAAGCTTAGACTCAGGATGAAATGGATCATGACGGTGATGGCCATCCGTTGGGAAGATAATATAATCACCATTTTGATAATATTGCTCTGCTAATGAAACCAGATACTCATCAATCGCTTGGGCTGGCTTCCCACATGTAAGCGCCCCATTGTCGGCAACAAAATCGTTAGTATAGTCAATAATTAATAATGCTTTAGGCATAACACAGACCTTCTTTTTTATTTTCTTAAAGTATACCAAAAAAGAGGCTGAACCTGCGCTCAACCTCAAATGATAGGAAAGATATTAGATTTGCGGATAAAGTGGGAATTTTTAAGGAGTCGTGAAATGAATAATCTACGTTCCGCAAATCAGCCTCCCTATATTTATATATACGTAAATTTCTGATGTTTGCATTTTTTCTATTAAATAAAGTTAAAATTCATGCTGATAGGTAACGCTACTACGTCCATTATGCGACTGGACAAGTAATTGATTTGGAATCTGATTTTCTAATTCAGTTACATGACTAATAATTCCAATCATCCGCCGACCCTCTAATTCTTGAAGAGCGTGTAAAGCATCATCAAGTGCCTGTTGGTCTAGCGAGCCAAATCCTTCATCAATGAATAAAGCATCAATCTCAATTCCTCCGCTTTGCTCTTGGATAATCTGGCAAAGAGCAAGAGCTAATGCAAGAGAAGCCATAAAACTTTCTCCACCCGAAAGTGTCCGAGCACTCCGCGTCCTGCCAGCATTATCATCATAAACGTTAACTTCAAGTCCGCTCCACTTGGCACCAGCACCATGACTCTCAGTCGCTAGTTCAAATTGATAACGTCCATTAGTTAAACGATCAAGTTGAACGTTGGCAGTCACTAAGACATCTTGGAAATATGCTTGAAGGACGTACCGCTCCAAGCTAACGTGATTTTCTGTATTACCAGTCACAACGTCTGTAAGAGTTTGTAACTCATTAATTGCCCGATTAAGTTTACCTGTTTGATTAATTAAGTTATTGATTTGGCAGTTAGCTTTTGCCAATTGCTGATAATTAGCAGTTAGCTTCCCAATAGCTTGTTGCTGCTGGCTAGCTTTTCCTTGCGCGACAGTAAGTAATGTTTGCGTTTCTTTAAGACTTGGCAACGGTTGATCTTTTACTAATTCTGTTAATTGGGCTTCTTGCCGCTGCTCATCACGAACTTGATTTTCGTACGCTGTAATTTTAGTCCGTAAGCTTTCTAATAAGGGCAATTGCTCAGCGGCTTCTTGCCAAAAGTCCCATGTGGAGTGAGGGTCATATTGTTTTAGCAATGCTATCAGCTTTTCACGTAAACCAGTCTGTTGGACTTTTTGAGAAGTAATGTCATTTTGGACTTGTTGAAGCTGGCTATGGGTAACCGCAAGTGCTTGATTATTTTCTTGTTGTAGTTTTTGCAGTGATTCTAAATGATGATTAAACTCATCAATTTGCTTTTTATAGGTAGTTATCTGCTTTTCAACAGCTTGCTTTGTTGAAAATTCATCTGGAAGTGCTTGTTCTTTTTCTGATAAAAGTGTCTTCTTGGCAATTAGTTGTTGGTTAAGCTGATTAACCTTATCTTCAACCTGCTTTAGTTGGTCTTGCTGTAGTGTTAGATCATGTTGAAATTCAGCCTGTTCTTGCTGCCAAATTTTGATTTGCCGTGCCGTTTGATTTAATTTTACTTCCAATTGTTTTAACTGCTGAGTGCGTTCAGTAATTTGATTTCGCCAGTCAGCTGGTAATTCATCAAGTTTCATTAAGCGGATAACATTATTTTGCGCTGTTCCTACTTGTGTCATTAAATTCTCGATGCTTTGGATCACCTGTTTTTCTTGTTCTTCGAGACGGACAAGGGTACTCTGGCTTTGCTGTGCCTGTTTAGAGGCAATTGTTACCTCTTCCTCAGTAACAAGGGTATTATCATCGTCTTTTAGCCTTGCTGGATGAGGGTGATCAAGGGAACCGCAAATTGGACATGGGGTATTAGGCTTTAGCTTTTGTGCTAGCAGTGCAATTTGATGACGGGCAAACTGATCATTTAATTCTGCTAATCTAGTCTGATCATCTTCTGCAGCCTTTTGTGCCCTCTTAATCTGGTTGTCCAGTTTATGGCGGTGTTGTTTTTCAGCAGTCAGGTTAGTCATCAATTGCTCAAGATTAAGTGCTTCAGTAGTTAGCTTTTCATGTTTGCCTTGTTGTTTTGCCAGGCTAATTTGTTCATCATTAAGGCCATCATGTTCCTTTAAGTTAGTAGCTAAGGCCGTTAACTGCTGTTGGATCTTCTTAATCCTTTGTTCGTAATTCTGCTGTCGGGTCGTTTGCGCTCTTAATTTTGTTTCCAATTCGCTAACGTCACTCGTTAACTCATCGCGTTCCTTAAATAACGGCAATTTTCCCACTAAATCAGTTAACTGTGCTTGTAGTTGGTCTGTTTCCTTTTGCTTTGTGTTAGCATCATCTAATTCTGCTTTAATTTGTACTTGTTTTTGCTGCTGAGTATGCTGCTTTTTCTGTAAACGTATTTCTTCACCGTTTAAATTGCAAAGACGGGTCTCGCCATCTACCCACCGTTGGTAGTCTGTTTGATGCTTTTGGTACCACTCAATCGTTGCAATTTTATGTTTTTTCGCATCAATTTCAACTTGTTGTGCCTTAAGCGCAGTCAATGCTTTTCGAACTTCCGTTAACGCTTCAATATTTTTCTTCAACTCTTGCTGAGCATGAAATTTAGCATCTAGTGCATTAATGGTCTTTTGCTGTTGAACTTCTTCATCTTTCAAACCAGCCAAATCAGCTTTCAGATGCGCTAGATGGTCATTAGCTGCGCTTAACCAATCCGTTGTTGTTAATTGTGAATCAATTTCTGTAACAGTTTCTTTTAGTGACTGCAATTTTGTCTCTTGGGTATTTAACGTTTTCTTTTGTTCACGCAAATTATCTTTTAACTGTTGGGCTAATCGTTCGTAACGCGAAGTATTAAATAGATCCCGGAGAAGCGTTTCTTTAGTATTGCTATCTGAATCAAGAAATTGGCGAAACTTTCCTTGGGGCAACAGGACAATCTGCTTAAATTGATCCCGAGTAAGATTCAGCAGTTCAGTAATAAATCGATCAGCTTCCTTAATTTTAGTGACCTCATGGGGATGACTATCTTCAAGCGGATAAATCAGGTCAACAGCCTGATTATGTTCAATTAGATTTCCCTTTCGGCCTTCGAGAACCTGCTTAGGGCGCCGCATAACTTGATATTTATGGCCTTGATGTTCAAAAGTAAACTTTACCATCGTTTCTTGATCGGTGGGAGCAAAATCTGAACGAAGCGCAGCAGCAGAACGATCACGGTCATTAGTTGTCTGTCCAAAAAGCGCATAACACATTGCATCAAAAATAGTTGTCTTACCAGCACCGGTATTCCCTGCTACCAAAAACAGGGATTGATCCTTAAATTGAGTAAAATCAATCAGCTGATGCTTATAGGGGCCAAAATATTTTAATTCAATCGTTAAAGGTCGCATTTAGTTCTCCTCTTTCATAACCGTTGTCAAAGCATCCTCTGCCCATTTTCTTTGTTGACTCGTCATTCTATTCCCCATCGTTTGCGAATAGAAATCCGCAAGCAGGTCTAATGGTGATTCTTGCGCACGCTTTTTGCTCAAATTAAGCTGTACTTTTTGTGCTTGGTGGGTACGATGCAAACTAACGATCTTAGGATAATATTCACGAAGTTTATTCAAGACATCAGGAATTCGTTCATGATTTGTTAGTTCAATATCATAAAAATCATCTTGCGGCTTTCGATCAGCGTTCGTAATAAGCTCGTCAAAGCTTGCTTTTAAAAGATGAATATCATGAACAGGCGTTAGTGGAATCCACTTAACACAAAACGGGGCAGTATCAACTAGCCACACACCCTTTTCCTGGTTCGCCTCAGAGACAGAAAACTTCATTGGCGAGCCACTATATTTAATTTTCTCTTCATTTAAGGCATTCTTATTATGAAGGTGGCCAAGTGCAACATAATCAAAGGGTGATAAAACATCAGTCGTTACTGCACTCAAGCCACCAACCTCAATCAAAGTCTCAGAATCAGCAGTTCGCTTACTGCCAGCTGCAAAGAAATGGGCAACTAATACATGGTGTTTGTCAGGCGCAAAGGATTTAACCATTTCTGCAGTAATCCGCTGCATTGCATCATTAACATTTTTTATCTTATCATCATTAAAATAGTTCCGTACTTCTTGAATTCCAAAAAATGGTAATAAGAAAAACTGTGTATCCTTGATCGTAATTGGCGTAAAAGCACGCGCAAGATTAGTATTGAGGAAAAATGACTGGTAGGCGAACCAATCAGTCCCCGTACTAAGCCGTGCAGCAGAATCGTGGTTACCGCTAATGGCAAGAATTGGTAAGCGGTCAACTAAGTTCAGCTTTTGAAGCATCTGGTTCAATAGTTTTACCGCGGCCTCATTAGGAATACTCCGGTCATATAAATCTCCAGCGATCACCATTGCATCAACATGTTCAGCCTTAGCAATCTGCTCAATTTGCTTAAAAGTCGCCAACTGGTCATTAAGTAAACTAAAATCATTTAGGGTTTTGCCGATATGCCAATCAGCAGTATGTAAAAAACGCATAAGCTCCTCCAGAAAATAATGTTCCTAATATTATATATACGTAAAAAATCCTTAAATGCACTAACAGAAATAGCCCCTATCATCAAAAATATTAGACGATAGAGACTTACCATTAATTAAGCGGTTCAAATTTACCAAATGCTTCATTATCATCAGCATTTCGGCAAGGAAGATAGCCATATTGACCATCGGTGCGTGGCTGCCGTAACCAAACATAGCCGTTGTGCCGTGACCAAGCATCATAATCAATCACCGTACCAACTGGTAACGTTGCAATTACAGAAGATGTTGGGAGAGCACCCCATCTTAAATCAAGGACGCGATTTGTTATAAAGCGACCATTTTCGCGGTGCCATACATCCCCTAGCGAATCTGTCCATACTAAAGAATCACTTTCGGACGGTGATAAATTAACACCGGTTTGACCTGTCGGATTTGCAAGTCGATACCATCCTTCACGGTCAACGGTCGCAATAGAACGATCCTCGTCATCACCAGCAAACTGCCAAAGAGTATATGTTTGCCAAGGACTAGTATTAACAGTCATTGCCGGAACTTCCCATGAGTGCCAATTCATGGAAGGATACTTTGCTACCCATAATCCACAATCATTGACGCAATCTGCAACCTGCCAAATAGCTGATTCCTGGACATAAATCAATGGCCAAATCCCGGTTTGACGATGTACTTCATCAACAAACCGGCGAACCCAAGTCGTATCACCCCAAGCAGCGTTTTGATACTGTTCCCAATCAATCGCCAGTACTGCTTGACCAAGTTTATCTTGAATATGCGATAAGAAATAATTTGCTTCTGCGATTGGGTTACCGCCACCTGCATAGTGATACAGCCCTAACAGCCGCCCAGCATTCTTCGCTAACGAATATTGGTATTGATACTTTGGGTTTAGGTAGCCCGTTCCTTGAGATACTTTAACAATCGTTCCCTGCGCATGTGGGTCCGTTACGATCCAATTTGCACTTCCCGAAAAGACATCCGTAAAATATAATGCCATCAACTAATCCTTCTTTCAAGAAAAGAGACTGAGAATTGATCAGTCCCTTTACTACTTTATAGGTAAAATGTAATACACACGGTAGCTGGCAAATATAGCAAGCCAAGCTTTTTCCAATCCGCTTAAAATAAGCCGAATAGTTTCTTTCGTTGTTGGATTTTGTTAATTTGATGCCGCACAACCTCATCGCCATTGATAATCGCACGAGCGTTATCTTGGTATTCCTGAGCCATATCCTTACTAAACTCATGAGCCAGCTTTTCAAAGGCTTGCCGCATCTCGTATTTTCGACCAGGTAAATCATGTGCATCAGACGCAAAAACATATCCCTGACCAGCTGCGATTAGATTTTTACTGAATTTTTCAACTTTCTTACCAAATGTTCCGACATAAGAGCTTGCCGTAATCTGTGAAAGGCAGCCCTTTTCAAGCATTTGGTATAATAAATCCGGTTCGGCCATAATCTTCGTATTACGTTCTGGGTGAACGACAACAGGGGTAATGCCACGTTGCTGAAGGTTAAAAATCATCTGATTGGTGTAATGCGGAACATCATTATCCGGAAATTCAAGCATCATATACTTGCCGCTTTCGTCTGCGAATAAGATATCATCATTATCGAGGGCATCCATCAATTGTCCGTTAATCCGCACTTCCTGACCGGGAAAGACAGTCAATGGAATATTATTCTTTTCTAACTCTGCTTGAAATTCTTTTGTTCGTTGAAGAACGTCTTGTTTATGATTTACATAGTGACCATTCATATGGTGCGGCGTTAAAAGAGCATGTGTTACCCCGTTTTCTGTTGCCTCTTTTGCCAATCGCAATGAAATATTCATGTTTTTTGATCCATCATCAATCCCCGGTAAAAGATGACAATGCAAATCGACCATTACCATTATCCTCATCCCTTTTTCTCATGTTATTAACTTAAGTATAGCAAGTTGAAAAGGGATTTTATAGATACTTAGGATAAAACTTCACAAAAAACCAATCAGTGCAAAACATTGATTGGTCTTACATGATATTTTCTATTATCCTATTCCTCAAAAGCTTTCAGTTGTTTCCAGAACATCGGCAGCAAGAACAACTGAAGAAATAGTACGAATCCCGTTAAGACAGTTGTATATCTGAAGAAAAGTAATTCCGAAAAGAGATCGGCTAAGATTACGATTGCGATGCATAGCTGTCCAACCGTTAACCATTCTCGTTTAACTTTATTAGCTGAGAAGATCATTACTAATTGGATTGCTACTAAGACTGCTTGAATCAACTGTAGTAAAAATAGTGAATGCATTTTATATCCCCTAACTAAAAAATTATTCTTGTACATTTTACTACATGTCACAGCCTTTTTAATTACAACTTTTTTACATCTATTTAACAACAGCTGAAACTTTTTTCTTTGCAACATATTTTCGCCAAAGTACTTGTAGATAGTAGGCAGCATAGCAAGCAAGTACAAAAGGAACCGTACAATATAATGCAATCCGTTGTTGCGGATCAAACCAAATTAAAATGCATGAAAGACTGCTAGCAATAAATGCAAACCATGGAACTACTGGATACCAGGGCGTCCGATATTTTAATTCGTTCACCTGATGGCCAGCTGCAATAAAGCGCCGGCGGAAGATTAACTCACACAAGGAAATTGCAATCCAAACGAACACAACGGCTAATCCGGAAACAGAGACAAGAACTAAATAAACTGTTCCAGCAGCATAGATACTGGAAAGTAATGCCAATACACCGCCAAGCATACTTAATAAAAGGGCTACAACCGGGATGCCACGTTTATTAGTTTTAGCAATTACTGAAGGGACCGTCCCCTCATTTGCTAATGACCATAACATCCGTGTTGATGCATATAATCCTGAATTAGCGGCAGAAATAATTGCGGTTAAGACTACAAAATTCATCAAATCTGCAGCATATGGGATCCCCATTTGACTAAAAACATATACAAACGGACTTTGCGTCACACCGGCTTTTTGATAAGGAATCAATGAGGCCATCACAATCATGCTGCCGACAAAGAAGATTATCAGCCGCCATAAAGTTGTATGAATTGCCGCGGGGAGTGTCTTTTCTGGCTGCTTAGTTTCACCAGCGGTAATAGCGATCAGCTCTGTCCCAGAAAAAGCGAAGTTAACTGTCAGCATTGTCATAAATAATCCGCTAAAGCCGCTTGGGAATAACCCATCCCTAGTAAAATTCGTTAATAAGGGAGCATGTTGATAACCATGAACAGGAATGATTCCGATAATTGCGATGGTACCAAGTAAGATAAAAGAGCAAATTGCCACTACCTTGATCACTGCAAGCCAGAATTCACTTTCTGCAAATGCTTTGACAGTGAAAATGTTCGATAAAAGGATAATGATGATAAATAGTAAACTCCACCACCAAACAGGAACATGGGGAAACCACCGCTTCATAATTAATCCGGTTGCAGTAAATTCGGACCCCATCGCAATCGTCCAAGTTAACCAATAAAGAATTGCCACGGTAAAACCGGTAGCAGGGCCAATAAGATTTTTCGCATAAACATGAAACGCCCCTGTGTAAGGCATTGCAACACTTAATTCACCTAAACATAACATTACTGCATAGACAATTAATGCCCCAATCAAGTAGGCAATGACCGTTCCCAGCGGACCAGCTTGATGAATAGTATAGCCCGAGCTAAGAAAAAGGCCGGTTCCAATCACTCCCCCTAACGCAATCATTTGAATATGCCGAGCACTCATTTCCCGTGCTAAATGTGTTTTCTTAGTCATTATCGTTCACCCCTTTCAGGTATTCATGTAATGCGGCGATATCCTGAGGGGTAGTCGTACAACACCCGCCCACAATTGTTAGACCAGCTGCCAACCACTGCGGAAGGTAACTGGTAAAATGACGATGACCGTGTGGATAAGACCATGTTTTAGTCACTGGATCATACCTAGCGCTCGAATTTGGATAGGCAATAACCGCTTTATCTGTAGCATGGTGGATTATCGCAACAGCTGGTGCAACCTCCTCCAACGGGACACAGTTAATGCCAATTGCAAAAACATTTGAATATTTTGCAACTGTCCGGGCAGCAACTGATAATGGTGTTCCATCTGGCAAGCTAGTGTGATTTTTTAAGGAGAAACTGACATAACACGGGATTGTTGGCGCTAGTTCGTTGATAAGTCCTAGTTCTGCCAGCACTTCATCAAGACGGGGCTGCGTTTCAATTGCGATTGCATCAACTCCAATACTTAAAATATCGGTTAATCGCGGACGGTGGAACTGCTGATATTCCGCGGTACTAAGGCGATAGGCACCAGTATATTCGCTTCCGTCTGCCAGATAAGCACCATATGGACCAAGTGCTCCCGCAACATAATTATAAATTCCTGTTAACTGCTGATATTCGTCACGAGCTTCCTTAGCTAAAGTAACCGCCCGCCGAATTAATTGGTGAGCCTGGCGTTCGGAATAACCATTGTTAATAAATGCGGGAATATTAGCTTGATATGTATCCGTAATCGCTAACCGTGCACCTGCATTGAAGTATTCCCGATGAACTTCTTTTACTAATTCTGGCTGTTTTGCAAGTACACTGGCCGTCCAGAGCGGATTATTGGTATCTGCCCCCAATTGCTCTAAGGCTGTTGACATTGCACCATCAATTAATAATGGTTTGGTTAATTCTTCAGTAATTTTTGTCATGATATTCCCTCCAATAACTAAAAAAGTCCCTTGAAAAGAACTTAATCTTTTCAAGGGACGATTATTCGCGGTACCACCCTCAATTCAGGACGTATAAAACTTCCTGCACTCAAGCAAACATATCATAATGATAAATTTGGAGCCATGTTAACGGTAGCAACACCGTGATCTGCTAATCGTTCACCGATCAATCGCTCACGAACCATCTTCACTAGTTTTAAAAATACTGCATTTCACCGGTTACAGTTCTCTGTAAATTTTATCATTAGTTACCCATTCGATCTCAGCTAATTCTCATATAAATTTGAAATTAGTATACTGTGGTAGATAACATTCGTCAAGTTATTTTTAATGATATTTTAATTTTCACCAAATAACTTCAGTAAAATTTGATAAACGCTTGACAATTGACAGCCAAGTAATTAAAATTCTTTTTGTAATCGTTTTCAGACAAGAGGAGCTGTTACTTCATGAAAGATATCGATCAAACAAAAATAATTAAAGTCAGTAACACCCGCTACCGAGAATCATTCCACATTCAAACAAATGGCGGCTGGCTCAATGATCCAAACGGTCTTTGCTACTACAAAGGCTATTATCATGTCTTCTATCAATTCCACCCCTATTCTTCACAATGGGGGCCAATGCATTGGGGACACGTTCGCAGCAAGGATTTAGTCCATTGGAAACAGCTTCCAGTCGCGCTCGTTCCAGGAGATGCTGAGGATACTGGGGGATGCTTTTCTGGATCAGCTATTGTAAAGGACAACCGCCTTTTTCTTATTTACACTGGACACCACTACTATGACGATGGTGACCAAGACCACTTCTGGGAAAACCAAAATATTGCCTATAGTGATGATGGAATTAACTTTACTAAATATGATGGTAATCCAGTAATCGAAGCTCCTGAGGACAATAGTCAAGATTTTCGCGATCCAAAGGTATGGGAATTCGACGGCCAATATTACTTAGTCTTAGGCAGTCGAAGCAAAGATGATAACCGTGGACGGATTTTACTTTACCAATCTGCAGACCTTTTACATTGGGACTACCGTGGTGTTATTGCTAAATCAACCGGTGAAGATACAGAAGGCTTTATGTGGGAGTGTCCTGATTTCTTTAGGATAAATGGCCGAGACATAATTGCCTGTTCACCAATGGGAATTAAAGCAAGCGGTCATAAATACCTTAATCTAAACCAAAACGGAGCATTTATCGGTCAGCTCAACTACCAAACGGCAACTTTTGAGCACGGTGGTTTTAATGAATTAGACAGCGGCCATAATTTCTATGCCGCGCAATCATTTTTAACTCCTGACGGGCGCCAAATTCAATTTGGGTGGTTTAGCTCATTTGATCAACCCATGCCTGAACAAGCTGATGGCTGGGCCGGGGCCTTAACCCTTCCGCGAGAACTCATCCTCAAAGATAACCAGCTTGGTGCAATTCCTGCTAAAGAGGTTAAGCTACTAAGAAATAAACAGCTTCTTAATTCCGCACAGCTAATTAACGGTGACCAATCATTAGCAATTACTGATCCGCAACACACTGAATGGCACGTTGTTGTCCCGGTGACAAACGAAAATGATGAATTCACCTGGCAATTATCAGATGGTCGCCACAATTTAATTTCTTTAACTTACACCAAGGCAAGTGGCGAACTAACTGTTCATCAACATGGTCAGGCCACTAACCGCTATGCGCAAATCGGTCAAGTCGACCAATTAGATCTTAGAATTTTTGTGGATACAAGTTCAGCTGAATTCTTCATCAATAATGGTGCTGCTACCTTTTCAGAACGTTACTACACCACTGAAAAGGTCACTCCGCACTTAGTAAGCAATCATTCATTACCAGTTAATGTTACTGTATATTCATTGAAAGGATAGCTATTATGCAAAATTTATTTAAGAACCCTTTTTACCGTTCTAGTTCGTTAATCATCCTCCTCTTCTTTACCGGCTGGGGAATTTGGTGGTCATTCTTCCAAATTTGGCTTACAAATACACTTGGCTTTTCTGGAGCCGAAGTTGGAACCATCTACTCGTTCAATTCCGCTGTTACCCTTGTCTTAATGTTCGTCTATGGTGCAATTCAAGATAAATTAGGCATTAAACGGACCCTATTAATTATCTGTGCAATCTTGCAAATGCTACTCGGCCCCTTCTTCTCATGGGTTTACGCCCCATTGCTCCATAGCCATTTTTACCTAGGGACAATTCTTGGTTCACTATACCTTTCATTCGCCTTTCTTGCTGCTTCACCAACTTTTGAAGCCTTGACTGAACGATTCAGTCGGCGATATGGTTTTGAATACGGTCAAGCACGAGCATGGGGGTCATTTGGCTATGCCGTTGCTGCCCTCGCTGCTGGGTTCCTTTTCACGGTCAACCCTAATCTTGTTTTCTGGTCTTCATCCGCAATTGCGACGGTATTGCTGCTAATCCTATTGTTTGATAAGCCCGCCCGGCATCCGGAAGTATTAGCAAAATATGTCGATAAAGAAGAAAATGAAAAAGAAAAAACAGGGCCATCGTTTAAGGAAATCTTATCTGTTTTCAAGATGAAAGCACTTTGGCAAATCGTAATTTATATTATTCTTAGTTGGACCTTTTACACCGTTTTCGACCAACAAATGTTCCCGCAATTCTTTACCCAGTTCTTTGCCACTAAAGCTGCCGGTCAGCAAATGTATGGTATCTTGAACTCAGCCGAAGTCTTTCTTGAAGCAATCATGATGGCCTGCGTACCATGGGTAATGAAAAAAGTTGGTGTACGGAAAACACTGCTCTTAGGAATTATTATCATGGTTGTTCGGATTGGGGGATGCGGTCTAGTTACTAACCCGTTTGGCGTTTCTTTAATTAAACTACTTCATGCTCCTGAAACGGCCCTATTCGCTCTTGGGCTTTTCCGCTACTTCACTCTTCACTTTGATACAAAAGTTTCCGCTACTCTTTACATGGTCGGCTACCAAATCGCCGCTCAAGTTGGTCAAATCATCTTCTCAACCCCACTTGGCGACCTTCGTGATCATATCGGTTATAGCCATACTTTCCTTGTAATTTCTGGAATCGTTGCTATTGCCGGAATTTATGCAACCTTTATCTTAAAGAAGGATAATCAAGACGTTAATGGTCAGCCGTTAGATCGTGATTAATATTAAGTCAATTAAATAGTCATTACACAAATACCCTCTAAGGCCTGCGTTCATGCTAACCTTAGGGGGTATTTAAATTAATCTAACGATGAAATATGCAGATTTTATTAAGCTAATTAACTGCTTGTTAAATTTTTAGACATAATCTCGCCTGATTTATCATATTACCAATCTAGCCTTTTGTCGCACTTCATCAAAAATATCTGTTGGCAACATCTCGACAAACTACCATTTACAACAACTAAAATCAAACGACTTAATTTGTTCAATATACACTGTTCCATCAATTTGGGTTCGGTTATGATCCTATCTTTTACGTTGATTCGTTACATTGTTCAATGGCAGAGCTTACACCAGAACAAAAGAACAAAATTAGTCATCGCGGAAATGCTTTAAGGGCGCTGATGAAGGACTTTGATGAATGGTGGAATGATTAATAATATCAGTACTCTTCTCAATAAAGGGAAGAGTTTTTTGTTAGATTAAGTATATCAATCAAAATTACTCATACCGCTTAAGCATTGCACTGATTCCAATCAGCCCGATTACGGCTCCCAAGGCAATAATAGAAAATGTCGAATCATCCCCAGTTTGTGGCAAAACGTTATTCGCGGTTTTTGCCTTAAGAGGATTAATCAATGAAGGGGCGCCAGTTGCGCTTTGAGTTGTCTGATTTTTTATTGTTGTCTCTTGCTTTATTCGCGGGGTCGTAAATGTTTCTGACGTTAGTGATATTTGATCATCACTATTATCCTCTATTACCCGTGCAGGTATATCATCCCCGCTCATATTATTCTCCTTTGAGGTATTAATCGTTTTCTGAGCAGTCGGAGTTTTTTTATCAACTTCTATTTGATTTTTCTTATTATTAGGTACTGTAACAGTAATCTGCTCGTTAGTTAAAATCACTGATCCATCTGGAAAGACAATTAGGACATCTTCGGAGTGAATTCCAGGATGCTGAAGGTCAGTCGCAAGCTTAGCATCATCCTTCCAAACTACCTTTGTACCCTTAGGTAGTTTATTTTTCTCCTTATCTTTTGGCAAAGTAATAATAGCTTTATTCTGGTGATCATTTTCAACTGCAATTGCTGTTGTAACTTTAGGAGTAGGGTTTGCTCCCGGTTCAACTGCTAATGGTTCAAGATTAACTAGTGAACTGTACTTTAGGGCATCGGTTTGAGCTGGAAGTTTTTCCTTTGCTGATGCCAGCTTTTCTTGTGAATTTGTTTTATTAAGAAGCGCTTGGAGGAGCTTGGTTTGGGCATTAATTGCATTTGACTGCATTACATTTCTTTTATCCTTTGCTTGAGTAAGAAGCTCTTCCTGTAGTACAAGATTTTGCCTAGCTTGTGCCATCGCATTTTCTGCATCTGTAGTTTGCTTTGTTGCTGTAATAAGTGGTTGTGAAATCTGCTCTAACTTTTGAAGTAATTCTTGAGCAGCCATAGATGTCTTTTTAGCCTTTTTCATAGCCGTTTGCATTCTATCATGTAATTCATTTAGCCTTTGTTGAATTTTATTTAGGGCTTCTTCATGATTTTTAATTAAGTCTTTTGTATGAATACTATTACTACTATTCTCCTCATTATAGTTAGCTGTAACATTAGAATATGACATGTTGTACGAATCAGTATTTACCCAATTGATATTATACTTAGGTTTATAATACTTTCCTTCTTTTTGAGCTTCTGCCATCTTATACAATTCTTCTAGTTCCTTTTTTACTCTTGTTTTTTCGTTTTCAAGATTACTAACCTCATTGTTAAACAAAGTATCAGTTTCTAGACTCTGCGTGTGTTTTTCGTTTTCTATAATAATTTTCTTTAAGAAATCAATGTTTCCTTGATAATTATTTGTAAGAAAATTTTTATATGCTTCATTCTTAGAAGTTAAATTTCCTTTATTATCATAAGCAATGTAATCAAGCATTGTCCCTTCATAAACACTTATCCCGCCACCTGAGACCATTGAATATGAAAAGCTGGCAGGTTGCTTTAATAATTCATAATATTCATCATGAGCATTAATTAGGGCTTGTTGAGCATTTGCTTTAGTTTGTTCTAAGCTCGCTAGTTGCTCTTTTATTTGTTTAACTTGATTTTTATTGGTCTCAACAGTTTTATCCGCATCAGCCAAATTATCGTTAGCAATGCTAAAGTTATTATTTGCCGTTGTTATATCTTCATTGGCCTTGTTAACCTCGTTTTGAGCAGCACAGACATTTTGCTGGGCTTGTTTATTCTCATCAGGCAGGCTTTGCTGAATAACATTTTTATTATCCTGCACCGTATCTGCTTTAACAGAATTACTGATAGCTGTCACTCCTGTAGTAACCGTCATTACTGTTGCGGTAGTTGCTAAACTCTTCTTTAACCTTCTCTTTTTCATAAATAAACCCCACTTAATTATATTTAAAACTACAAAAGGCCAGTCAGCAATAGTGTTGATTGGTCTTAAGAATCTTTATTATTTTAGCATAGTTATACTACTTTCGTGAATGTACTGGTAATGTTTTTATTATGTACCTAAAAGCAGCTAATCATAAATGTAAAAAATCACTATTTCAATTCAGCAACTCCACCCTTAGAAATATGTTTACCTTCATTGCCAAGTACTTCTTCAATGCTGAACTTAAAATGTTTAACGGTAAATTTATTAGTAGTATATTTCCTCACTTTACTTACCTACTCAATAACCCGCTACTATGATATTCTATTACACGGGAAAAAGAATTATCGGAGGAGAAGTACTTGAAGAATCTATCAAAAATTATTATTGGGATTGCCGCCAGTCTATGTTTATGGGCAATTCCAACAGCACAGCCAGTTGAGGCAAGTCAAACACCACTAACCGTCAATATTCCTGATGGTAAACAAGCACAAATTTCAAATAAGGCTATCAAACTTAATTCGGAAGATGACGGGACAGTCACTTTTGAAGGAAAGACCGAGGCAAATGCCGAAGTTACAATTGCTAAACGTGGCGGAAATAACCGTCATTATAAAGTTGAAGCAGATGAAAACGGTAATTTTTCTAAAACCTTAAAGCTATCAACAAAGACTAAGAAGTGTAATTTTGATATTACTTCCGAAGATGATTATGATAGCAAGAGCGCAAAAACAACATTTACAGTTACCAATAAAGCTTATGTTAAGCCGGTGGTTGAAAGCGAATCTTCCTCATCAAGTAGCAGCTCAACAGATGAAGAACCATCAAGCACTGTAAGTTCATCATCTACTAGCACTTCCGCTACTAATGATATGAAGACTGATCAGGCAAACGGAATGATTGTCGGCAATGCCAATTCTAAAATCTACCACACACCTGATCAACAAGGATATCACATGAACCCAGCTAATGCCGTTTACTTCAATACTGAAGCAGAAGCCCAGGCAGCTGGATATCGTAAATCACTTAGATAATATTTAAAGCCTCTCACCTATTCCCAGTGAGAAGCTTTTTTGAATTTATTCACTTTTAGAAAAAATCTATCTCTCACATCACATATTTGCAATATGACTACTTTGTTCGATCAACTCTTAAATTAGTTTCTTTTCTAGCCTCTTCTATATTTTTCTCATTTTGTCTTAAAATGTTGATCCTCTTTTTAATAGTACTAATGGTATAATCTGCTACTAGTTCTTCAAAAGGTACTAAGTTGCCGGTCGCTCTTGAACTTGCCAATGCTTCCATGTATTCATTTCGTGACTTTTTATCAGGCATGATACTAACTACCGGATATTCTGATTCAGATAAAAAGCAAAGTTCATTAATAAACGTGCTGTCCGCCCATTGCCGTCAACAAATGGGTGGATAGAAAAAAGCTTCTGATGTAAGTCCGCCGCATATTGAACAGAATGTAACTGATTTACTGCTTTTTCGGACCAGTCGATTAATTCTTGGATTTTAAATGGTATTTCTGCTGGAGCAGTATATGGTGGTCCGCTTGTACATTCGACCAAACATCAATTACACGATAGGCCCACCAAGCTACTTAATAAATTTATTCCATTTATCGTTCTTCTAGTTAAAAAGAAATCTCATATTAACTATATTTACTATTTAGCTTAAATTACCTTCTTTTAACTCTAAAACTCTTTTTACAGCTTCGATTATTATTAGTACCGTTCTCCTTTGTTTTCTCTTCACTACCCACATAAGCAATATAAATAATATCACTACAAAAAGAACATAAACACTAAAAATTTCGATGCTTAAATTATTAGTCAATTTGAATAGTTTATACAAGTAACTACTGCTTAAATCTACTTTACCATTATGTACATCTATTCCAAAAACCGTAGTTAACATAAACAGAAAAATTGTTACAAATAGATTGCTATGAAATATATTTGAGAAACTTTTGTCAAATTTAATGTTTAAAAAGGAATACATATTCTTTAACTCAAATGTAGAAAAAACATAAAGTGATTCTACTAACTTCTGATATAGTTCAAATGCATTAACTCCATTGAAACTTTTACTTTTATTCAATAAATCATCCAATTCATTTTTACTATATCGCGAATATTTAGATATATACGATAAACAATCATACGATGGATTTTGGTCCCATTTATTATTAAAAACCATCATTTTAAATTCTGAGTTTTATACTTAAACGATTTATATTCTAACCATCCTATTACCCTATTAATACAATTTACAATAAAATAGATAATACTTAACAAAATAAGTGATACGCAAAGGATTGACGCAAATGCACTAACTCGTTTTATTAAGAATTGACCAATTAAAGTTACTACTGAAATAACATTTAGCATAATAATCTCAAAATTATAATTATGCTTTTTTAATAATTTAATAATATATGCATTTGTTGAAAGACGTCTTATCAAAATTTAATACCATTTTTACTCTTTCTGTATTCTACAACATTTCGCACAATTAACGAATTACAATATGAATATGAAATTCATGTACTATCAGGATAAGTAAAATCAATAAAACTATTATATAGGAAGAACAAAATACTGGCCTAAAAGCACACTTCAAAAAGCATAGTTTACTATCCTTTGGAGGAGACATATTAAAATCAATATCCTCTTCCCGCAATCGTCTAGCTTTATTATATAATTTTCGGAATTTTCTCTCTTGGTATAAATAATATGCGTCATTAAACCAAAAAATTATGCACACCGCTAAACACAAAAGTAGTAAGTTCCTAGCCCACGAATAATTAATTTTTGTAATGTAAAGAGTGATCAAACCACCAATTGCTGTCAACGACCATCCCTTTATTAAAAACGAGTTGGTTCCCATTCTAACTATTGATTCTTCAATTAACCTTAAATAAAATCTTTTATTATCCATTTAACTATCCTTAATAATCTTCTTACATATTATGTAGTCACCAATTTTATCTCTTAATCCAAGCGCTTTATTTATATATTTATCAGTATCAATAATAAAATCCTTCCATTTCACAGTAATCATATAGGATGATTCTCCATAATACACGGTTCTTCCATTAATTCTTTCAATACTTGGATTCTTTTGATTGAACATATTATTTTTTATAATGTCAAAAGTATTACTATTATTAATCGATTCTACTACACATTTTTCATTATTCTTATCCTCATATGACCAGTATGTTAGGAAATATTCATAGCTATCCTCAATATCAGGTAATACTACCGCTATCAATGCATTAGGAATACTTCTTCTTTTATTTCTTATTTGAGTTCTTAATGAATATGAAATTTCCCATGGTATCCATTGATCATCCTGTCTTTTTAATTTTTCCATCATGCAAGGTGATATTAGAACAACTGTAACCGATGAATCCCATATTTTTCTTTTAGTTTACTTCGTATTGTATCTGTCTTAAAATCACTTAAATCCTCATTATCACTCTCGACCTTATTTAAATCATCTCCACTGAATCTATTTTCTTGCAAATAAGAAACATAGTCACGAACTATTCCCTTACTATAACCCGGCAGATTTTTAACACTATTATCTGCATACTTATATGAAACAAATATTTTACATCCCATTCTCTATTTTCCCTATTCTTCTTTTACTATTTTATATAAAACATCCAATGGATGAGTTGGAATATCATTAAGTTTATTACTCCTGCACCTATTTTTCCATTCCACTAATGTTTCAATATCTATTTTAGCTAGCTTTCCTATTTCCTTATTTACACTATATTTAAATAACGGAACACTATCTTTTACTGGTATACTTTTATCTGTTACACTTTTCACTTCTCTTTTGGGTAACTTTTTTTGAATAAATCTAATGGTCTGTAATTCATCGAAAATCCAAGCAGAATCTGTGACTTCTTTTGACATGTCAAAACTAATAGAATTATCAGTATTTAAGAAAAGAATACATTCACAATCAGCAATCATTTCTCTTAAAGCAGACACTAATATTATATGAATTTGAGTAGTAGTGTAATTTCTTTTATTATAATCAAAAACTCTCTTGCCATTATTTTCTAATAAACAATAATCATTGTCTATCCGATATAATAAATCATCAGAATACCCCCATACAGTTGAATCAACAAAAGCATTTAAACCAAATTCATTTTTTAGCCAACAAGCAAGATTATTAGCAATATCCACATCTTTATGTGAATGAGAAATGAAACAATCATACTTTTCTTGAGGAAACCATAATTCCTTCAGTTTTGAAACATCAACTACTTCTCTTTCATCCTTTAATTGTATGTTTTTTTGAATATTCTTAATAAACGACTGGCGTACATCATTGATTTGCTCTCTATAGTTATTAATACCATTCGGTATTACACTTATGAAATCTATATCACGTTTGCTCTCGATTTCCAGTTCAAATGCTTTATACACTAAAACACCTCTTAATTCTTAGCCTATTTTAAAATTCTTTATCTAAGCTAATACATGGTTAACTATATATCTTCTTCGTTTACCTAAACAATCACCCAAACTTCTTCAAAACTCTACTTATTTAGATTAAAATTTCCAATTCATTTTTATTATCAATCTTTTTTGCTATATATCTAATTGCCTCATTATTTTCAAGATTTCTTTCCTATTCTCTTCAATCTCTCTTTGAGTGTCCTTCATCTCTTTTCTTAGCTTGCCAAGATCAACAGGCGGCGTTGGTTCAAATGTATCAACATATCGTGGAATATTAAGATTATAATCATTTTCTTCAATTTCATCTAAACTCGCTACATGAGCATATTTATCAATATCTTTTCTCCTCTTGTATGTATTGATTATTTTTTTAATATCTTCTTTTCGTAAGAAATTTTGCTTCTTCCCTTTTGCAAAATTTCTACTTGCGTCAATAAATAATACATTCCTATTATTCTTATGTTTTTTCAATACAATTATAACCACTGGAATTCCTGTTGAATAAAGCAAGTTTGCTGGTAACCCGATAATTGTGTCAATTTGATTATTTTCCAATAGAATTTTGCGAATTTGCGCCTCTTTAGCACCACGAAATAAAACCCCATGGGGCAAAATAATTGCCATTGTACCATCTTGCTTTAAATGATATAAGCCGTGTAAAAGAAAAGCATAATCAGCTTTAGTCTTTGGTGCCAATGCTCCATACATCTTAAATCGGGGGTCGTCCTTTAATTTCTCATCTTCATTATTCCACCGTGCTGAATAAGGTGGATTAGCAACTACCATATCAAACTCACAAGGATGATTAATGCCATGTTCGTCAACGTACTCAGGCCAATCTTTTCTTAAGGTATCTCCATTTTTCAACATTATATTCTGGTAACTAATATCATGAATTAGTAAATTCATTCGTGCTAAATTGTATGTTGCAGTATTTACTTCTTGTCCACTATATTTTAAGTTTTTGCCTAAAAGTTGATCCTGAACTGTCAATAATAATGAGCCAGATCCACAAGCAAAATCATATACCTCAGGATTTTTTATGTTTGGATCTAAATCTATCGTTACTATTTTAGCTAAAACTTCAGAAATCTCATGTGGGGTATAAAATTCACTAGCCTTTTTTCCAGAATTCATAGCAAATTGTTGGATTAAATAAGTATAAAGGTCGCCCAGATTATCCTCACCTTTCTCATCTTTGTATTTAATTTCATCTAAGAAGCTAATAATATCTGCTATAGCTTTTATACGGGACGGCATTACATTACCTAATTTCATATCATCAAGAATTCCATCAAAAGTATGTATAGTGTTGTCCTTGTTAAGCTTCAAATTGTAATTAAAGCTATCTAGCATGTCTTGAAGGTAGGACGGAGTAAGTTTATTAGCATTAACTCTACTAATAATTGACGCCCATGTGTATTCAGGCCCAATTGCATACCCAAGTAAATGAGTAATATCTGTTAGATAATCATTTAGGTATGTGCCTTCCGCTTGTTTCTTATATGCTTTGTTTATATTTTTACTTTCTACAACATCAATTAGTCCGCTTTTAATCATACATTTCTCTTGACGCTCAGAAAGATATCGATAAAACAAAAAAGCCAAAACATAATTTTGATATTCATTTGCATCCATATTATTCTTTAGACGCTTTTCTACTTCCCATAATTGACTTACTATTTTTTCTTTGTTCATCAATTCATAAGCTCCTAATCTTTTTTCACAAACTTAAACTGAGACATTACAACTTATACTAATTATAATGTTTTAACAATTTTCCGCCTTACTATTATAAAATTAACAACTAGTACTTGATAGCTACAATTAACAATAATAAAATTAAAGACTTATTCATAGCTCTTTGCCTTCTTTGCAAATTGTCGTAATAATTCTTTATTTTGAGTTAAGCTTTCATCGGCTAATTTCTTTTTTAAAAAATTTTGATATATTGACCTGACATATAGTTCACCAATTAATTTTTGTTTTTCTAAACTTGGTAAAAGAATTTTCAGATTACACAAAAATGAAGGTTTCAATCGTTCTATAAATGATCCTTGAGTATATAATCTCTTTTGCTTTTGAATATAATCATCTTCATTCAAAAGATAACAAAGATAATACGGAGAAATTTTGCTTTTATCAACTGTTATCTTGCACATCTTTTGATTTAATATTATCTTAGATAGATTTTTTTGTGATATTACTCTCGAATTATAACTATTGGCCTTAGAATATAAATCAAAAGTTATAATATTAGAACTATTTTCAATTTCGTTAGCCATTAAATAAAAATCATTCAAAGCATCTTCAGCAGTATATTGATTAATTAAATCTTTTTTATCAAGCCTATCCTTATTTTTACCAGATTCTATTTTTGCAACGTCCTTAAGTTTCAAATCTTTTCACCTCACGAAAAGTATATAACATATTTAAGTGTTTTTCAATGTAAGAAATGTTTTTTTACATTGAAAAACACTTTTTACAAACAGACTATTTTTCTGGTTTGAAATTAATCCTAAATTTTCAAACACCTTATTTGTAGAGGATGACTATAAAATGTAGAACATCGGCGGTTTAAAATTATCGGTTTTTCTGCATTTTTGTATACTAAATTTATCAATCTTTTTAGCCTATAACTGTCATGCGGTAGATACTTGGTTCTAACAACAGCTTCATTACAAAATCAGTATGGTGACCGTTAATATTATAACTAACGATCTCACCAAAACAGAGATCTTTAATTAGTGAAAGATAAAACCTTTCATCCCAGCTCATGTTGCCATAGCGATATTCACTCACATCAGTTACCATTTTCTGATAAGGACGAACATTGTTAAACCGATTCATGTTCTTCTTGCCTCGAGAATCAATCTACAAACCGTATTTCCGAACCTGACGATTATGCAGCTGTGATGATTGTCCATTCTCTCACGCATTAGACAGCTAACTCGTTTGTAATTAACTTTAATTCCACGGTAGTTAGCTCATTGGTTACAAGCCAATAGCCATAGTCAAGATTATGTTGCTTGGTTTCTTTAATAATTTGAAATAATTTTTGATTATATTTGGCTTCCCGGCGACTTACTTAATAATAAAATATAGTCCGCTTAATGGTTGTGTATGATAAAATTTTCGTTAAGCTAAATCCAAATTCATGCCTTAGTTCTTGGATACTTTGATATTCTTCTTTGAATGGTAGCACCGTTAAACTAAGGCCGTTAGTTTTTTAGAAATTCGTGCTCCATTTAAAAAAGCCCGAGTTTCAGTCTTTAAGCATTACTCTGATAACTGCACTAGCTTAGTGATTATAATTAGTAATTATGTATTTTTGCCCATCGCCTTCTGGTAAACAAGGCCTCAATACCATGTTCCTCAGGAATTCTTTGCGAGTTAACGATGGTCCCCGAATTACTAATATCAAGTTGAAGTACTATTTGTGGATACGAGACATTGTGTTGTTTTTTCATTTTAAGACTTTTAACTTAAAATCACCATAATAAAACTGGGGTGAACGAATTTCTAGGCCTTAAACACCATATTTTATATAACAAATACCCCACAAATATTTTCCTTCTAATGCCCAACCTTCAGGTAATCATCGTTGAACCGAATCAAGACAGGTATATCTGAACCGCTTAAAGTTTAATTTCAAAACTAGTCATAGCTTCCCCCCTATAAAATTTTTTGCCTAACTATGAGGGAAAACACTTCACCAATTCTGGAAGTATTTTTGTGACTAAAATTAGTGATAAATTGAAGAGAGTATATCAAAGGGACAACTAGCTTAGTCGATGTAAGAACTAAATATTGTATTGCCGAATTTGCGTGGGAATTTATGCAAAATTCGGTAAAAAGGCACTGCTTAACCCACCTAAAGTGACTTAGAATTTCCGCCTAAATCTGGTAAAGTTGAAACAAGAAAATTTGGCGTCAATATCTGAAATTTGTATTCACTTTGCTTTTCGTTAGCCTGCTTTAATATCTAAACAGAAAGTTATCTATAATAAGTTCACAAGCTTTATTGAAATCACACTGTAGAAGGAAAATTAAAAAATGGTCAAATGATACGACAAGAAACAAAACAAACTGCTTCAACTTCAAAATCAGAACCAAGCCCTACAGAAAACTTATTTTTAAAGATATAGCTCGAGACCTCAAAAAAATTGACAGCCTTGAGAAAGCGTCCAAAAAAGAATTCACGCAAGTAATTTATGATTTCAAGGACAAACACCTGTTAATGATTGATGCATTTCCCTGTCAACTTAATTAGTATTAGCAAAATTGGTTTGAATATCCCAGAATGGGGAAAAGCTTAAAGCGGTTATTTAGATGTCTCTTTTACTATTAGCTGAATACTGCGTACACCATTTAAGCGCTCAAATTCGAAACTATTAACTTTTAATTGGTAAGAAACAAAATCACAAGTGCATCCAACGCTTGGTGTATGAAATGAGAATAAAGTGTACCAAATATAATCGTAGGATTCGGAATTATAATTCATCTAAGGGCCCTAATGATAATAACAGGGATAAACTTAAGCGAGCTTTTAGGAGTAATCGTAGATATTAGAAAATAGCTTTTAATATTACCAAATTAAAAACTCATAACGATAAGAAAGTTTATATAGAAATCATTAAGGATTTAGCAACTCGTCAAATTTTCACTTGGTCAGTTAGTTAGCATCCTAATCTTCAGTTCGCTTTAACTCTACTTCATCAAATGCTTAAGTCACCTACTGGTTATCAGTTAATCCTTCACACCAAACAAGGATGACACTATTAACATCGAACATGGCGAAAGGTTCTTCAATTAGGCTAAGTATGTTTCATCGAGCAACTGGTCTGGACAGCGCAGCTTATGAAACGGTCTTTAGTAAGTTAAAAGCGGAATTTTCTCTAATACTAGTTACGCTAATCAAAGGGAATTAAGCCAAGTAATTAATGAATGGATTTAGTTTTATAACAAATACCGTATTCAGACAAAATTGGGTATACACTTTCTGGTATTGATACAAAATCAATGCCAGTTTTTTGTACGCAAAAAGGACAACTGCTGCCCTTATGTTGTACAATCAATTCACCACAAAAATCATGTAAAGAAGGTTATGCAGATGTCCTAAAACAATTTTATCTTAAGTCTCCTTGAAATTAAAGACTCTAATATTCGAATAACTGATGTGATTGACTTACCAGCCTCTAATTCGGTAGATCAAGAACATACTAAGCTAATTAAAGCCCGGCTTTCTTACCCTATTAAGCAATGCAGGCATTGTGGATTTGCGGCGGTTGTTAAAAACGGCTTCCGTAAAGCCCATGTTCGCCTTCAAAGTTTAAATGGTATTCGCTATGAACTTGAATTGTGGAAACAGCGTTACTATTGTCGCCAATGTCAGACTACT
>OKSF01000562.1_pt1 | contig 35202 bp, 7 predicted proteins | sample 1606061 | NCBI WGS metagenome assembly OKSF01 (sample SAMEA3541567, study PRJEB24748) | human gut metagenome | biome: human gut; feature: human-associated habitat; material: faeces | place: China | collected 2012
TGTTTTCACGAAGCGTGTTGCCACTTTCATCAACAAACTTAATTGTTTGTGATGCTGGAAGTTTTTGACCATTCTTTTCAACTGTACCGTTTTCTTCGTAGCTAACAGTAACAGTATAATTTTCATCTTCATGGCTCAATACCACACCTGCAACATTATCGCGGTCAGCATCACGACTGACAGATACAACATGCATTCCATCAACGACTGGTGATTGAACACCCTTCACGTCTTGAGCGGGAGTCCAAGTTAATTCCCCTGGACCAGTAATCTTACCGTTTTCAACAGTTACTAACTTGCCGGTTACTTTATCAACAGTTCCATTAGCTGTGAAACGAGCTGTTTGGTTAACTGGAACAGCAACCTGTTCACCGGTCTTGGCATTTACATAGTTAATCGTCCGCGTAACATCTTTTTGCAGATCGGTCTTATTGTAACCTGCACCTGGGTGGTCTGGGTTTACTGGAGCAGTCCCATGCTTCATAACGATCTTAAAGTGTTGGTCATTAGCGCCATCATTATCAAACGTCTGATTTACATCAAAATCAGAACTGACATATTCATAACCAAGCCCTTCAAGAGTGTTGATTGAATCGGCATAACCGTTAAAGGCAATCTTCGTATTTTCAATTCCATCAGCATTGAATTTAGTCGTAACACCCTTAACAACGATTTGCTTACCATCATTGTCCTGATCGACAATCGTTAAGTCCGCTTTTTGAATTTGGTTGTAAACAACTGGGGTATCCTTACCTGGATCAGTTGGCGTTACTGTTGGCTGGCTTGGAACCCATCCCGGAATATCAGGAACCGGTTCATTTGGCTTTACAGACGTAGGATCAGTCGGTTCCGTTGGGTATTGCGGAGTTGGTGCATTAGGAATTGGCTTACCTGTTGGGTCAACTGGCACAATCTTACCATTTGGAGCATAAGTAACTGTTGTTTCAATATCATCTTGCGTTACTGCCGTTGCTGGTACATTTGCCTTGTCAGCATGGAAACCTTCAATAACTGGTGTTGCTACTTGATCATACTCAGTCTTTTGACCAGGAACAATTGTCCAGTCAGTATCGTATTTACCATCTTTAACCAGTTCATGGGTTACGGCATCGAGTGTAACTGTCCGACTCCATTTTGAAGTTTGAACATTATCAGCAGGAGTCTTGGTATCGGCACCAACATAATGAACGGTTTCCTTAACGTCTTTAGCATAAACAGATGGGTCAACATTCTTATTTGGATGATCAGGGTTTACTGGTAATTGACCGTGATTAAAGTGAACTTCAAAGACATTTGAACCGTCTGCATACTTAGTGCCAGGCACAAAACCATCATGTACTAATGTATAGCCTTGACTTTCGTAATCGGTGATTGAATCTTTAGTAGAATAATCAATTTCATCACCAACGTAACCCTTCAAATCGTCAGCCTTTAATTGCTTACCTGTCACATCATCAATGTACTTAACTTGACCAGTAGCGTCCTTGGCATATTCAAAGGTTACAACATAATTGTATGGCGTAAATTGACCATGGTCGGCACCATAAGTCGTCCGTAAAGTGTAACCATCAAAGGTCTTCGGTGTAGCATGCCATTCACCAGCAGAATACCAGTTTTTAGCTTCGTTAATTCCATTATTAGTTTGATCTGGATTATTAACATTAAACGCAATTGTTTCGCTATCTGCTAACTGATTACCTTGTTCGTCCACAAACTTAACAGTGACCGGCTTGTTAGGAATCAGGTTAATTGCTGTTTGGGCTTCATTCCAGTTATAGTAATCAGTGTTTTTGTGGTAGTTAAAGGTACCCATGTAGGTATAACCCTGATTATTATACTTGGCGATAACGTGATTCATTTTGGCTTCAATGTCACCATTATCATGTTCATAAGTTAACCCTTGCACACCGGAAACAGTAAACATGTCGGCTGGATCAATCGTGCTCCATTCAGGTCCAAAGTATTCACCATATTGAGCACCTGAACCATTTTGACTGCCTTTCGGGTTAGGGTTGTCCATAATCTTCTTGTACTTAAAGGTATGAACTTGGTAATTATAGTTTCCTTTTGATTGGATATTATTAAAAGTATCGACAAAAGTTGCCTGATCGTCTAATTGATAACCAGGAATATCAATGGCCCGCAAAAGGAACTTTGAAGCTGAAATACTTGTCTTATCACCATGAAGATAAGCATAACTATCAGTTGATGAAGCATTTCCACCAACAGATGATGTTGAGAGTACTTCACCAGTATCTTCATCAACGTAACGAACAAGAATTGGTGAGATTGGTGCATATTCTAAGGTTAAGTTAACATCCTTATCCTTAATTTTAGCCATATTGCCAGCCATGGTGAAGTTTTCATCAAGGACCTCAGGATTTAGTAATTTATAACCCGTTGGCGCCATCCCAAATGAATAAAGGCTTGTCCCGGTTTTACCTTCATCAATAAATGTACCATTATGTCTAAAGTTGTAATTAAATACGGTTGAGTATGTTACCGGAGCCTTACCTGTCGTAACGTCCACTGCCTTTACATTAACCTTATAAACTTGGTTAACATTTTCATTTGTGGTTGCAGGTGCCTGTAGTTTAGAAGCCTCTAACCCTTGAACACTAATTGCATTTGAAGCGGCAGGCGTTGTAGTAGGGATAAATGTTTCTGTCTTAGGGGTTTGTGCAACATTTGAAGCAGCACTATTTTGCGATGCGCTTGGTGTAGCAGATGATGCAGCAGGTGTTTGCTGGCTAGTAGCTGCACCGGCATTAGAAGAAGCATCATTAATTGCAGCAGAGGCGGCACTTTTAACGGTTGCTTCATAGTCATTAGCGACTGGTGTTTTAACATTTCCAGCCGGGTTGACAACAGCAGCAGGGGCAGTTGATGCATTAGCCGCGGTTGCTTGTTTCATTGTAGCAGTGCTTGCAGAAGCAACCACTAAATTATGGTCTGTTTGTTCTGCTCCGGCACTACCAGAATTAGATGCTGAGTTTGCATCCGTGGTGTCGGCAGATGCAGTTCCAGCGAAAGTTACCCCTAATAAAACTGAGGCAACTCCTACACTTAGTTTCTTGATTGTGAACCGTTGCTTATTTGGTTCATTTTTCTTAATTTGTTCTTGTAAATTCCTGTGAGATAGCATTTTATTTATCCCCCTTAATCAATAGATAAGTATATATTACATTCCATTAAATAGCTCCCATAACTTATCATCATTATTAATGATAAAGGTTTTGCGTTAAATGTAAATAGCACTTTTAGCAAGTTTTGTTATCAGTTGATATTTAATCTCTATTAAAAGCTGATAAGTCAACGTTTGTAAAGGAATAATTTTTTGCTAATTTTCTCCAAAAAGCTAAGACGCATGAAAATATTTTCATTTATAGTTAGTTATATTTTTGTATTTCAGTTAACGGACTTTTTATTTTACCGTTCCCTCTTAAACCTATATAAAACGGCAATTAATAGCAATTAATATTTTTCAGTAAACGGAAATTCTCTTATTATCCCGCCCTTATTCTATTAATTTATAAAATAATCCATATTTTTATATTAAAGTACCAATAATCTATCTATTGAACTCAATCACTGAGAATTAAGCATTAAAATCATCATTTCTATAATATACAATTAAAAGTGTTCCAATATTATCAAACGATAAATATTGGAACAATCAAAAAAGCCCTACAGATTTCCTGTAGAGCTTTCTTGATTAATGCAACAAGCTGCTTGCAATGAATTTTCGTTAATCCACTTATATCCATGTTAAGTCATAGCAATTAACTCAACTTGTTGCATTGTTTAATTGTCCGAACATAAAATTATTAATCTTCTTTACGACGCTTCTTTCCTAAGCCGACAAGTCCGGTTAATCCAAGGGCAGCAAGACCAAGGACTGCTGCGCTATTATTTTCATCATTACCTGTTTGTGGCAATGTCTTAGCATCTGACTTAACAGCTGGCTTTTGGGCAGCAGCTTGCTTAGCAACAGGTGCTTGCGGTTCTGCAGAAGCTGCTGGAGTATTTTCAGCTGGCGTTGCAGGACTTTGTGGGGTCTGTGGAGTAACCTTCTTGCCTTCTTCATTACCATTATCACCAGGATTTGCTGGGGTATTTGGCGTTACCTTATTAGGTGTCTCGTTATCATCACCACCAGGGTTACCTGGAGTTTCTGGTTGTTCTGGAGTAACCGGCGTAGTTCCACGATCGTAAATAACTGGCGTATTCGTACCAGGATCAACTGGTGTTACTGTTTCTTGCTCTGGAGTGTAGCCAGGAACAGTTGGTACCGGTTCGTTTGGTGTTACCTTCGTTGGATCATTAGGGTCAGTTGGGTAAACAGGATGATCTGCACCTGGAATTGGCGTACCAGTTTGATCAACTGGAATAATATGACCATTTGGTGCGTAAGTAATCGTCTCAACACTATCCTTGTCTGGATCAGCTTGTGGAGCATTAGCCACAGCTTTATCAGCATGGTAGCCGTCAACAACCGGAGTATTAACATTGCTGTAGCTATCATCTGTAGTCCATGGAGTTGAGCTAATTACTTCACCAGTTACACCATCAACTGATACGTGACGGTGCCATTGAACTGTTTCAACGTGGTCTGCTGGGTTCTTTTCACCAGCGCCAACATAATGAACAGTAAAGGTCGTCTTCTTTTGGGTAGCATACTTACCACTTTCATCATCGCCACCATGAGGGTTTTGAGGAGTAAAGATTGTTTCAGCATGTTTCAAATGAACAACGAAACTATTTTCACCGTCAGTAAATGTTTCACTACCATCCTTAAAGTTGTTAGATACTAATTCGTATCCTTTGCCTTCAAGGTCACTGATCTTATCAGTAGTCGTGTAGGTAATCTTATCGCCGACTTTACCACTGAAGTTATCAGTCGTAATTGTCTTACCAGTAGTGTCATCAATGTAAGTTACCTTACCTTGAACCGTAGCTGGAGTTACTGGAGTGTAAACTACCGGTGTATCTTCGCCAGGGTTAGTAGGTGTTACAGACGGAACTTCTGGATTGTAACCAGGAATAGTTGGTACCGGTTCGTTTGGCGTTACCTTAGCAGGATCGCTAGGATCAGTTGGATATTGTGGAGTTGGTACGTCCGGAATTGGGTTACCGGTTGGATCAACTGGCACAATCTTACCATTTGGCGTGTAAGTTACAACAACCGTGTAATCACTGTCACCATGGTTTACTGTAACCTTAGCAACGTTATTGCCGTTACCGTCACGACTAACATTTGTTACATGGTAGCCGTCAACTACCGACGTGTTTTGACCATTCAAGTCACCGTTTCCAGTCCAGGTAATTGGTGTTACCCACTTACCAGTGACATTATCGATGACCCCGGTACCAGTAAAGTGAGCAGTTTGTTCAACTGGGTCGTGGAGCTTATTACCGTTGTTATCAACATAGGTAATTGTCCGCGTTACGTTCTTCGTTACCTGATCTGATCCATTTGGATATTGAGGACCAGTTGGATCATTAGGGTTAATTGGCTGACCCGGCTTACCAGGATTTTCAGGAGTAATCGGTGTTGTTGTGTGTTCAACGTAGATTACAATGTTCTGATCACCCTTCGTAATACCAGTTGGGATCGTTACATCTGGGTTAACAACCTTGTAGCCCTTATTAGTAAGTGAAGTAAACGTACCAGTCTTATCATAACTGAAACTGGTGCCGACATTTTGATTACCGCTTGTCTTACCATATTCAGGCAAGTCAGTGTTGTCAGTTACATCATGAACGGTAATCGTGATTGAACCCTTGTCTTGTGTTGGTGTTGGCTTAGTGTAAGGTACCTTGGTATCGCCAGTTGGTGTATCTGGAGTTACGTTTGGCACATTAGTTGTCCAGCCTGGAACGTCTGGCGTAGGTTCATTTGGCGTTACTTTCGTTGGATCAGTTGGGTCATTGTGGTATCCAGGTGTTGGTGCATTTGGAATTGGGTTACCAGTTGGATCGACTGGGATAATCTTACCGATCTTGTGGTAAACAATGGTAATCTCTTTATCAGCATCACCTGGAGTTGCAGTTTGACCTTCATAAGTCTTTTGTTCCGCAACGTAACCGTCAATTACTGGGGCATTAGCATTAGCATACTTATAACTATCAGCATTCCAAGTACCGGTCTTACCAGACTTCGTAAATACAAACATGTCATTAGTATTATCATCTAATAACTTAGCATTACTGTTGTCACCATCGACATAGTGAACAATTTGCTTACCAACAACTGTTTGGTCAGCTGGAGTTGGTGTTGGTGTTACTGGGTTCTTAGCGTAGTTAATGGTAATTGCAATATTGCCATTAGTATGGTTAATTGTCTTACCAGCAACCGTACCTGTGCTACTGTTAATGTCACTTAAGTCTTCATTTGAAGCAGCGATGTTAGTAATGTGGTAACCATCAGTCTGAGGCCCTGCTACTTCATCAAAGGAAGCTTCATCAGCATCCCCATCCTTAACTGTCCAAGTCATACCATTAGCATTGCCAGTAATCTTGCCGTCCTTATCAACAGTTACCCATTGACCAGTAACCTTATCAAGTACTCCATTAGCTACAAAAGTAAGACTCTTTTCAACTGATGGAATATTGAGGCCGTCACCAATATAATTAATCGTCCGTGTAATGGTCTTAGTTAATTGTTCTGGTTGTGTACCATCTGGATACTTAGGACCATCTGGGTTATCTGGATTAATTGGTGTATTAGGTGTCTTTGGACCTGGTTGATCTGGATTTACTGGAACAGTATCGTGAACAAGGTTAACTTCGTAAGTAACTGTACCATTCGTGTAAGTTACCGTACCTGTTGGATAACCATCATGTTCAAGTTTATAACCTTGGTTAGTGTATTTAGTGATCGTATCCTTCGTGCTGTAATCTACATTTGAACCTTCATTACCAGTTGAAGTTGCCGTTTCAAGGGTCTTGCCCGTTGTCTTATCAACATAGTTAACAATTACGGTACCCTTTTGAACTGGAGTAGGCGTTACTGGTTTCTTGGCTAACGTAATTACTACTGAACTGTTTTGACTAGTTGGCGTAATTGTTTCACCAGCTACAACCCCATTATTCATATCAACATTAGCAATGGTGTTGTTTTCACTCACTTTAACAATGTTGTATTGGGTTGTATCAATAGCTTTAGTTGCGTCAAAGTCATGGTTTTCAGCGTTCCAAGTAACATGACCTGCACCAGTAATCTTACCGTTTTCAACTGTTACTAATTGACCAGTTACAAGGTCGACCACACCATTACCAGTAAAGGTAAATGTTTGATGAACCGGTGTCTCTGCTTGACTACCATCTTCGTAAACGTATGTTACATCACGTGTTACGGTGTTAGTCAACGTTTGTGGAACAAAGTTAGCCGGAATCTTATGTGGATGTTCTGGATCATTTGAATTTGGAACTTCTTGGCCAGGCTGTCCTGGTTTTTCAGGAGTAATTGGCGTAGTTGCGTGAACAAAGTGAACTTCAAAGACGTTGCCATCCTTTGCGAAGGTTTCGTTACCATCATCAAAGTTGTTTGATACTAAGTTGTAACCTTGACTTACGTAATTAGCAATCTTATCAGCCGTAGTGTAGTTAATCTTTTGACCAACATTACCACCAAATGTTGCTGAGGCTAGAACGTTACCAGTTGTGTCATCGATGTAAGTAATTGAACCATTAGCGGGTACTGGAACGTCTGGGGTCTTAGTCAAAGTAATAACAATCGTACTATTCTGACTAGTTGGAGTTACTGTTTCACCAGCAACTGCCGTACCATCCACCTTAGCAGTAGTTCCATTTTCAGTGATGTTTGATACATAGTAACCATCATGATCAATTGCAGCTACATTAGCAAAGTCTTGTGAGTCATGGTTCCAAGTGATCTTACCACGTTGGTTAAGAATGTTACCATCCTTATCAACTGTGACAAGGTTACCAGTTACCAAGTCAATTGTTCCTTCACCAGTAAAGTTTACGGTTTGAACAACATCAGCATGCGCCTTTGTTCCGTCAGTGTATTGGTACTGAACAGTCCGTGTAATCGTCTTTTCAAGATCAGTCTTAGATAAGTTTGGATTACTTGGAGTTGGCGTTTGTGGATGTTGTGGATCAACAGGATCAGTTGGGTTAGCAGGATTTTCTGGAGTTACTGGACGAGTACCATGCTTAACATTAATCACTACCCGTTGATTGCCATCAGTGTATTCAGTTGGAATAGTTGGCAATTCACCGTCAAGGACATAACCATTGTCTTCAAGAGCTGGCAAGTCCTTAGCATTTGGATTGTAGCTAAAGGCTGTTCCTTGATCTTCCTTCGTTTGAGGTTGACCATAACCTGGAATATCAACATTATCTGTTGTGTCATGGTAGATAACTTCAATTGTACCCTGCTTTACAGGTGTTGGTGGTGTTACCTTTTTAGCCAACGTAATTACTACTGAGCTGTTTTGACTAGTTGGTGTAATTGTTTCGCTTGCTACCACACCATTAATACGGTCAACGTTAGCAGTAGTATTTGTCTTACTGATACCAACAATTTGGTAATTAGTAGTATCAATTGACTTAGTGGCATCAAAGTCATGATCATCAGTATCCCAGCTTGTCTTTTCAGCACCAGTTACACGGTCAGTTACTGTCTTACCGTTGAAAGTAAAGCTTTGGTTAACTGGCGTATCTGCTTGACTACCATCTTCGTAAACGTATGTTACATCACGCGTTACGGTCTTAGTAACATCCTTAGTAGTCGTATCGTGAGTTAAGTGAACTTCAAACTTGTTTTCACCATTCGTAAATGATTCATTACCATCTTTGAAGTTATTGGATACTAGCTTGTAACCTCGACCTTCGTAATTAGCAATTCGGTCAGCCGTAGTGTAATCAATCTTTTGACCAACACTACCACCGAAACTTGCACTTTCGAGCGTGTTACCAGTCGTATCATCGATGTAAACAATTGAACCATTAGCAGCTACTGGAACTTCTGGGGTCTTAGCGTAAACAACTTTAATCGTTGAGCTTGCAGTATTGCGATTTACAGTTTGTGCAGTAACCGCACCATTGGCATCGACAGTAAATCCTGAAATACCGTTGCCGCTCACAGAAATTACGTGGTAGCCATCAGCGGTCTTCGCAGCAATTGCATCAAAGTTGGCATCTGTATCTGGAGTCCAAGTCAATCCATCAGCAAGACCAGTAATCTTACCATTTTCAACAGTTACCCACTTACCAGTTACATTATCTAAGTAACCAGAACCTTGGAACTTAGCTTCTTGGTGTTCAGGAGTTAAGCCTGGCATTACATTACCTTGTTCGTCAACATAAGTTACATCACGTGTAATTGTACGATCAAGGTATTCCTTAGTGTAACCATCCTTGTCATCTGGATGATCTGGGTTTACCGGAGTTACACCATGGACTAAGTTGATTACCCACTTTTGACTGATGCCATTCTTATCATCAGTGTTGTCGTAGTTACCAAAATTAATTCCAGCATAGTTAGTAGCATCTAGGTTAGTACCGTTGTATGAAGCACCATCCCAAACGTAACCCTTGTTCAATAAGTTTTGAACAAATTCTTGAGCATTGCCAAAGCTGATTGCATCGCCTTCAAGACCAGGTTGAGTGTAACTACCTAAGTCTTGTTCTTGACCAGGAGTTGCATCGCGAATAGTCAATTGAGCATTTTGTTGCGTCTTAGCTGGAGTTACTGGAATATAGGTTACAGATACGTTTACGTTTGCACTGTTTTGATCAATTCCAGTGATTTCCTTAACGTTCTTGTTACCGTCATCATAACCATCTTGAACACTGGCAATATAACCATCAAGATATGGAGTTACAACAGTACTGAACTTATTACCATCTTGAGCAGTCCAAGTAATGTTTTGAGTTTGATCACTTAATTCCTTGCCATCCGCGTCAGTCCACTTCTTAGTTACTGAGTCGTAGTATGCTGTACCGTTAAAGTGAAGTGTTGCTGTTTTATCAGCTGGAGCTTGTGCATTTCCACCATTAACTACATAATGAACAGTTTCAGTTACAGTCTTTTGAAGATCATCTTGGTTCAAACCGTTACCTGGCTTATCTGGCGTTACAGGAACAATATTATGCTGTACATAAATTGTGTAACTGTGATCACCCTTAGTAACTTGAGTTGGAATTGTAACATCTGGGTTAAGTACCTTATACCCTTTACTTTCAAGATCGCTAATTGTAGTGGTCTTGTTAAACTCGAAGTTAGAACCAACATCTTGAGTACCAGTGTTCTTACCATATTCAGGTAAGTCTACATTATCAGTTACGTCATGAATAGTAACAATAATTGAACCTTGATCCTTAACTGGTTCAGCGTCCTTATCATAAGTTACAGTTACGTTTACGTTTGCACTATTTTGATCAATTCCTGGAATAGCCTTAACGTTGCCATTACCATCATTGTAGTTATCACTAACTTGAGTTACGTGGTAGCCAGGAACTACTGGTGAAATCACAGTATCAAATTGGTGACCATCTTGACCAGTCCAAGTAATGTTTTGGCTTTGATCCTTAAGTTCATTACCACTTGCGTCAGTCCACTTCTTAGTTACTGAATCGTAATATGCTGTACCGTTAAAGTGAAGTGTTGCTGTTTTATCAGCTGGAGCTTGCGCATTTCCACCGTTAACTACATAATGAACAGTTTCAGTTACAGTCTTTTGGAGATCATCTTGGTTCAAACCATTACCTGGCTTATCTGGCGTTACAGGAACTACAGTATGGTCAACGTAAATTACAAAACTTTGATCACCTTTAGAAATATGAGTTGGAATTGTAATATCTGGATTAAGCACCTTGTAACCTTCATTAGTTAACTTAGTAATGTTGCCTTGAGTGTCGTAAGTAAATGTAGTACCAACATTTTCAGTACCACTATTTGCTTCGTAGCCAGGAACATCTTGACCAGTCTTAACATCGTGAACAGTTACCTTAATTGAACCTTGTTCTGCAACTGGAGCTTGCTTAGTCAAGTAAATAGCAAATTGTTGATTACTATTATTTTCAGTAACAAAGTTACCAAAGTTCAATTCGCTGTATGACTTACCGCTCATTTCAACATTGTTAGTTACATCTTGGGCATGGTCAAATACATAACCATTGTTAATGTAAGCAGAAACAATATCAGAAGCACTACCGAAGTTAATTGCAGTACCCTTAGCACCAGTATCACTTGCTGTACCAACTTGCTTACCATCTGCGTAAATTGCCAATCCAGCTTTATGTGTTTCAACCGGGTTTGCCTTGTAGTAAACAGTAGCTTCTACATTACCATGGTCATAAGCAACATTTTGGATTTCTTGAATATCATTACCGTCAGCCAATTCACTTGGGGTAGTCTTAGCAGCATCAATTGTGTATCCTGCAATGGTTGGTGATACAACCTTAGCTAAGGTTGTTGGATTTGACCAAGCAAAGTCACTTAACTTAGCACTACTAATGTCAATTTGGTTAGCAATGTCATAATCATAAGTGATTACACCATTTTCAATGCTCTTAATCTTAAGCATCTTGCCAGTTACCTTGTCAACACGACCTTGGCCTTTGAAGGTAAGAGTATTGGTGTAGTCTGTGGCAACAGGCTTATTAGTATCTTCATCAACATAATGGACTGTTTCAGTAACAGTTTGTGTCAAATCAGTTCGACCATAAGCATTTTCTGGATTAATTGGAGCGTAATCATGTTCAAGATATACGTAGAATGATTGATCTACACCAGGCTTGTCATCAAATGTCCATTGACCTGCGGCATTCGCATAATCAGTACCGTATTTAGTTGGGTTATTTGGATCACTAGTTGCTTGAACAATGCTATTAACCTTGTAGCCAGCTTTAATTAAGCTATCGATAGTAACTTGAGCACCGTTGAAGTTAATTGCAGTGTTATCGTCACCGGACGTCTTGAAGTTAGCAAGTTCCTTTTGGTTATCACTAAGATCAATGATGTGTAAGTCGGCATTTTCGGCTTGTGGCTTTTCATCTGGAGCATAAGTTACCGTTACTGTGTAATCTGAACCAGTGTGATTAATAGGAGTTGAAGCTACATCATTGCCATTTGCATCCCGATCAACACTTACAACGTGGTAACCCGGAATCTTAGGAGTGGTTACCCCATTAAATGTTTGATCTGCTGACCAAGTTAATGGAGTAATCCATTCACCAGTTACCTTATCAAGGACACCCTTTGCCGTGAAGTGTACTGGTTGTTGAACATCATTTGGTGTGTATTCACCGGCACCTTCATAATGAACAATCCGCGTAATGTCCTTAGTAAGGTCAGTTTCGCTAGTACCATTTGGATACTTAGGTTGTTCATTTTGTGGACGTGGGTCATTAGGGTTGATTGGTTGATCTGGAGTACCTGGATTTTCTGGAGTTACTAGAACAGTATCGTGTACCAAGTGAACTTCAAAGGTGTTCTTAGAAGCATCCTTATTAAAGACTTCTTTACCGTCAGTGAAGTCGTTAGATACTAACTTGTAACCCATGTTGATGTAACTGTTGATCTTATCTTGAGTAGTGTAATCAATATTAGCATCAACATTACCGCTAAGCGAATCAGTCTTCAAAGTACTTCCTGTAGTATCGTCAATGTAAGTTACCTTACCAGTTGTGGTATCTGGTGTTGGTGCGGCATCCTTAGCATACTTAACTGTTACTGTGTAATCTGAACCAGTGTGGCTAATCTTAGCACTATCAACGTTTTGGTTGTCGTTTGTGTCCTTATCAACACTTACGACATGGTAACCCGGAATCTTAGGAGTGGTTACCCCATTGAATGTTTGATCTGCTGACCAAGTTAATGGAGCAGTCCATTCACCAGTTACCTTATCAAGGACACCCTTTGCCGTGAAGTGTACTGGTTGTTGAACATCATTTGGTGTGTATTGATCTGCACCTTCATAATGAACAGTCCGCGTAATGGTCTTATCAATTGAAGCTTTGTCCGTTCCCGATGGGTACTTAGGACCATCTGGATTATCAGGGTTGATTGGCTTATCTGGCGTACCCGGCTTATCTGGAGTTACAGGTTGAATACCATGCTTAAACGTTACGTAGAATGTTTGAGTATTGCCGTTAACATTGTCAAAGCTTGGTTTAGTACCATTTGCATCAAAGCCATTTGATACCAATACATAACCTTGCTTTTCGTATTCAGCAATCTTGTCGGCAGTACTGTAGTTAATTGCATCCCCTGCTAGACCAGTTAATTGATCACTTTGTCCTAAATCAACAGGATGAGCTGGGTCATTTACGTCTTGGTAAACAACTAACGCATTTTGTTGTTCAGGAGTTGGAGCATCCTTAGTGTAAACAACATTTACAACTTGGTTAACGCCACGTTCAGGAGTAGCAAATTTTACGGTCTTAGTACCTGGAGTGTAACCTGTTACTGCTGGTGAATCAACATCAGTAAAGGCACCCTTATCAGAAGACCAAGTACCTTCATTTACAACTGCACCCGTTACTTTGTCAACAGTGTTAGTCCGCGTCCAGTTAATAGTTTGCGTTGCACTATCATCTGGAGCCTTTGTACCATCTGCCATGATGTAGTGAACATGAGCAGTAGTTGTTGCAGTTTCAGTCTTGTCCCCAGTTGCGTGTTTCAAGTAAATCTTGAAGCTTTGGTTAGATTGAGAATCATTGTCAAAACTTGGGTAAGTGAAACCATTTTGGGCATCCCCACTCATACCTTGACCTTCAGATTTTTCAAATGTGTAACCATTGTTCAAGTAGTTTTGTAGTTGCGCGTTTGAACCGTCAAAACTAATTTGCTTACCTGATTCGCCACCAGCGGAGTAAGTTGCCAATACTCGTTGATTTTGTGGATCATTATCATCAATAATTTGTAAATCAGCAGCTTGAGCAGAACGGTTGTAAACAACAGTTACACGTTGGTTTACATTACGTTCTGGAGCGTTAAACTGAACTTTTTCAAGACTTGGGGTGTAACCATCCTTTGAAAGATCTGGGGATGTTACATCAGTAAATGCATTCTTGTCAGCTTGCCAAGTACCTTCCTTTACAGTAGCACCAGTTACTTTATCAATGGTATTGGTGCGGGTGTAAGTAACAGTTTGAAGATCACTATCTTTAGGAGCTTGTACCCCATTATCCGCAATAACATAGTGAACTTGAGCAGTTGCTGTAGCAGTTTCAGTCTTGTCTTCAGTATCGTGAACTAAGTAGATCTTGAAGTCTTGAGCATCGTTACCGTAAGTTGGGTAAGTGTAACCACTTTGAGCATCTCCACTAAGATTACCAGCAGTCTTTTGAACCTTGTAACCTTGACTCAAGTAACTTTGAAGGATCTCATTTGAGTTAGCAAAGTTAATTTGATCTTCACTCTTACCTTCGTTACTAAATGAAGCCAATTGCTTAGGTGAGTTAGCATCGTTGTTATCAATAATTTCAAGGGTTGCCTTTTGCGTAACTTCAGGTATCTTGTTCTTAGTGTAAGTTACAGTTACATCGTTAACCTTTTGACCTGGATAAACAGTTACGCCCCCAACAGTTGAAATGTCAACCTTGTCATAACCTACTTCACTAGGAGTCTTAGAAGCTACAGAATCCATGTTTTGGGTTGTTGGCGTCCAAGCACGATCCTTATCAGTAGTCGTTACATTAGTAGTGCCATCAGTACTGTAGCCTAAGATTTGACCAGTTACCTTATCAATCACGGCATTACGTTCAAAGGAAACCGTTTGAGTGTAAGTACTCTTACCATCTGGAGCCCCATTTACTGGAGTTGTGGTACCATCTTCATTTACACCAACATAGTTAATATGACGAGTTACTTCAGTAGTTAAAGCTTCCTTCGTCAAACCATCTGGGTAAACGGATGGAGTATTCCGTGGATCATTAGGGTTAATGTTGCCACCAGGATTATGTGGCTTCTTTGGTGTAATTACTTCAGTTTGGTGACCGTAGTAAACGTTAACCACTGCATCCTTGGTGTTGCTATTGACAGTTACATGATCAGCTTGGGCTAAGTCTGGAGCAGTGTAACCTGCGTTTGAAAGATCTGATGAAGTTACTTGAGCCCAGTCACCAGTGTTCCAACCATCATCAGTAGCAGCCTTAATAAAGGTCTTACTATCAGCACTAACAGTACCGTAACCCATATCTTGACCAGTTGATGATACAACGTGTGTCCGTGATAATGTCACGTTTTGGGTTGTTGGATTACCAGCAATCAAGTTAGTTGGAATCTTTTCACCAGTTACCCGGTCATAGTAGTTAATCGTCCGCGTTACAGTCTTAGTCTCAGTAGTACCAGTGTATGTCGGTGCTTCTGGAGTCTTAGGATTGTAAGTAACGACAGTTGTTGGGTTTTGGTTTGGATCTGGAGTTGGTGCTGGAACATTCGTCTTGTCTGGAGTGTATCCATCAAGGTTTGGTGTTGGTACATCAGTGTAGTTATCTGGAGTAGTCCAGTTACCAGTTGGGGTAGTTACCCCTGTGACCTTATCCTTAGTTCCTGGCCGAGTCCAAGTAATTGTTTGCGTGCTATCGGATGGTGGGTTAGTCTTGCCATCTGAAACAACATAGTGAACAGTTGAAGTAGTAGTCTTCTTGTCCGTTACGTTTTCAGTATCGTGAACTAAGTACAACTTAAAGTGTTGGTCACTAGCACTGTTGTTATCAAAGTTGCTGAAATTGATTTCACTGTATGAAGTTGGGTTAGAGGTTTGGTTTTGATCATTTACAAAACTATCGATCTTGTATCCCTTAGAGATTAAATCAGCAACGTAATTTGTGGAACCACTAAATGAAATTTGGGTACCAGTCTTACCACTATTATTGAAACTATTAAGTTCCTTGTTGTTATCGGTCTTATCGTAAATAACTAAGTCAGCTTTTTGTTCAACTTCTGGATTTGGATTATAAACAACAGTTACTACTTGATCACGATTTGGTTGTGGAGTAGTAAAGTTAGCGACAGCTTGATCTGGAGTGTAACCAGTTACAGTTGGTGAAGTTACACTAGTAAAGCTGCTCTTGTCTGGAGTCCAAGTTCCTTCAGTAGTTGCACCAGTAACCTTGTCAGTAGTGTTAGTACGAGTCCAATTGATTGTTTGAACCGGACTATCAGCTGGGGCAACTGGCTTGTTAGCTTCATTACCTGCCACAACATAATGAACGTGAGCATTAGTTGTTGCAGTTTCAGTCTTAGTATCAGTTCCATGAACCAAGTAAATGTTAAAGTTTTGAACATTACCGTCAATATTATCAAAGTTACCAAAGTTAATATTTGATGCAGTACCAATTGAGTTGCCATTGGCATCAGTTGCACTATCAAATACGTAACCTGAATTCAAGTAAGCTTGAAGGGTTTGTGGTTCACCATCAAAGCTAATTGCACTATCCTTTGTACCATTATTGTTCTCAAAAGCAGATAATTGCTTGTTGTTTTCAGTCTTATCGTAAATAGTAACCTTAGCTTTTTGTGGGGTATCTGGAGTCTTAGCATCTGGAGTGTAAACAATCGTGACATCAATATCACCAGATGTTGGAGTTACGTTAACTGCATTTGCACTACCATCAGCGTTAGCATTTACGTTACCAGTAATGTGGTATCCAGCTACTGGTTGACCAGCAACTTGAGTCAAAGTACCGTTAGCAGGAGTCCAAACAGTATCACCAGTCTTGCCAGTTACCAAGTCCTTGGTAGCAGTTCCGGTAAAGGTAACTTTTTGGTCTGCTTGTGGAGTCAAGTGACTTTCTGGCGTAGTGCCATCAGTAAAGATGTAGTGGAAACGACGCGTTACATCTTGGTTAGTTGTAACTTGTTGCGTTTGGTGACCATAGTAAACATTGTAAACAAGGTCTTGAGTAGTTGGTGTTACTTCATGAGCCGCCACAATATTTGCGCTAGTTCCATCTTGGAATTCTGGAGCGGTGTAGTTGTAAGCACTAAGATCAGTTGAACGCTTAGCATTAAATTGAGTGCTAGTTTCACCATCAGCAGTATGCCAATCTTGAGTTCTAAATGATTTACCATCACTGCCAACAGTACCGTAACCTACAACTTTACCATCTTGATCCAAGACCTGAGTACGAGTGAAAGTCACTTCATCAGTAACTGGATTTTGGCTAATTAAATCAGAAGGAATCTTTTCTCCAGTCACTTTGTCGTAGTAATTAATTGTACGATGAATTGTCTTAGATTCTTCAACACCTTGGTGGTAAGTAGTAGTTTGAACTGGGTTCTTAAAGTGAACAACGAATGCTTGAGTAGTGTTGTCATCGTTATCATAAACTGGGAAATCAACACTAGTAAAACTACCACTTGCTGAACCATTAGTTACACCATTACCAGTAGTACCGTTGTAAACATAACCTTGACCAATCAAGTTAGTAACAGTAGATGCAGCATTAGTGAAACTAATTTTGCTCCCTGCATCCCCACTAGCATCTTGTTGTGTACTCAAACTTGCACCAGTATCATCATTTACAAAAGTGATGTTAGCTTTTTGAGAATTGCTGATAGCTCTATAAAGAAATACTACATCTTGATTACCCGGCCGACGTCCATTAAAGAATGCCGATCTATCACCTTGTGCAGTAGCTGCTGCTGCATCTAATTTTGGATCTCCAGTGCCTGCTGTATACACTGAAGGCAAGCTTTGGGTAGTAATATTACCAGCTTGAACTAACGTAGCGGACATTGCGCCAGGTACAGCGTCATTAGGTTGAATGTCATAAGTATTTAATGTAACGGTTCCGCCATCATCAAGTTGCTGAGTTATGTACAATCTGCTTGGACCATAATCCGTAGTACTTATATTAATATTACCTTTACGTCCGCTTCCAATAGTTCCTTTAAGGGGAGTATTTAATACATCTCCTACGGTAATATCTACGCCAGAATTATTAGTTAAGACACTATTAAGAAGCGTCTTACTTAATTTCGAAGAATCGTAGCCATTTTCACCACGATCTACCTTAGTATATACCTTACCGTTATATGATACTTTTAAAGGTCCATCATCAGTAACATCATAAGTTTGACCGGAGATAAGTTTTTCGGAAGTCTTATGTGCCATTACTTCTCCAGTATCAGCATTTACATACCAGATAGTTTGCTGAACCTTTCCCGGAATCTCTCCACCAGCACCATTCCAATTTTGCTGAGCAATTGGAGAATCATTAACCGGATCTCCATTTCTATATACAACAGTTAAGTTAGCACTACCAAGAGTAAACGCACCTGTACTTGGGACTGCTACAGGGCTTTTACCATTTCTATCATATAAGTTAATCCGAGTATATCGATAACCTGTACCAGAAAGGTGGGCGTTGACTGCACGCGAATAAGTATAAGTACCACCCTTATATACATTACCATTGGTTTGAGTAATTGTTAGCGGTCCATTCCATGGTCTTGTATATGTATCTTTTCCAATAGTAGCTGCTAATTTATTACCTACATAAAAATAAATATTTTCTCCAGGATTATCCTTATCAGTAGCAGCAGTTAAAATGTTACCATTACTTTTATCACGCCATTGCGTAATACCAATCTGAGCAGCTGGAACGTAGCCACCAAAATAAGTATCATAATCACTGTTATTACTAATATTAAAATCTGGTGTAAACGTAGATAAATCTACTGGAGTATCATTGTTTGAATTAGTAGCAAGTAACGAAGTACCGAATAATTGAGCCAAGTTGGCGTTATTAAATGTTGATGTATCAAAACTTTGTGTATTGAAAGTTTGTGTACTAGCACTAGCAATTGTACTCTCTGGTGCTGCACCAGCATTGGCTTCAGCAGCTGATTGTGGAAGTGCCGACTGCTCGCTTACAGCACCTGCTTGGCTTGCCATAGTAGCGCTAATTGCAGCTTCATATTCATTTGCAACTGGAGTCTGTATGTCACCAGCTGGATTTTGTGCTGTCGCAGTAGATCCACTAGCTTGATTAGTAGCGGTAGCTTGTTGCAGTGTTTGATTACTTGCCGAATTTAAAACTAAATTATGATCCGTTTGTTCAGAATCAGCACTAGTATTATCATCAGCTGTGTCTACTGTATCAGCAGATACACCGTTAGCAAAAGAAATCCCCAAAAGAACAGAAGCTACACCAACAGATAATTTCTTGATGGTGTAACGTTGCTTTTTAGGTTCATACTTCTTAAATTGTTCCTGATGATTATTCCGTGATAACATCTAAATTCCCCCTTAGTATTTTTTATATCGCCAGCAATAAATATAATAAATAACTATAATACTTGTTTTAATTTAAAACACAACCATTCTTTTGCCGATTTTTAATGCAGAAAGTCGCAATCAAGGTTATCATTCGATAAAAGCTTGATATATTCGCACTTTCGCCTCCTTTAAAAAGCTAAAAAAGGTTTAAGTTTTTTTAAACAAATGATTTTTTTGTCATTTGTTAATCGTTAAGCATTTTACTTTCATTATATCATTTGATAAGGAACTAAAAATCTAACTCTGAGCTAAATTCATACTTTTTACATTAATAATTTATTTATTTTCCTTCTTAATTTCACCAAAATAAAAACAAAAGGCTGGGAGAAAAAGTTATTTTTCTCACCAGCCTTTTGTTAGTTCTTAACTATTATTATAAAGATAACATGCGAAATAACTACAGAGCTAGTGTCTAACTACGAACGCTAGCTGTGTCCGTTATCGTTCTAAGTTAGCCATAAGCCCTGTCGAGAAGGTTAATTCCTACTCACTTGTTTAGCTTGTTATCGCTCTTAGTTAAAATTAAAATACTATTTCTCACGCTTTTTCTTCTGCATCCCAGCTAAACCAAAGATACCTGCAAGGGTTGCAAAGGCAAAACCAAATAAAGAATTATTATTTTGATCATTACCAGTTTGGGGAAGAACATTAGCTTTTGATTTTCCTTTTATTGGAATCTGAACTAATCGACGTGAGGCAAAGTGTTGATTTGTAACATGTTGGATTACCTGTTCAACTGGTTTATTTTTCGGCTGATCATCAGTTACCTGCTTATCACCATTACTTGTTGGTGCTACTGATTTAGTAGGTACTGATGGTTCAGTCGGTTGAATTGGAGTTAACGGTTGACTAGGATTAGTCGGTTGTTCAGGAGTAATTGGCATTACTGGTTTAATAGGTTCTGATGGTCGATTATCCTTGGCGTATTCAATTTCAATATTTTTGTTTTGATCACTAGGAACAACCATTTCAGTTGGCACAGTAGTCTGACTAGCTATATAACCATCAATTTCCGGCACAGAATATGTTGGCCATTCAGTACTACCATTAGCTTGCCAACCACTATAAGTTACCTTGCCAGTAACCGCATCAAATGTTGCAGTCCGTATAAATTTAACCGTTTGAGTAATTACCCGTCGTTGTCCATCAGGTAACTTAATAGTAATGATCCGTGTTACCTCTTTTGTTAGGGATTCCATCTTTTCATAAGTAGTTGATGGATTACCCGGAACTTTTCCTGTTGGCGCTTCTTCTCCTGGCTTAACAATGGTCACCTGATGCTCAATCAAAACGATAACATCGGGGATATCCTTATCATTTGCAATAACTGTTGTTGGGATTAATTGTCCCGGTACAAGTTGCCATCCTGCTGGCACAGCCAAATTCACCACAACCGTCTCACCAGTTTTACCCTGGAGAGCAGTTTGACTAATATCACTACCATTTTCATCCCGATAAATAATAAATCCAGTCTGTTCATCAGGCGTATAGGTAATATCAATTGTTTCATCTGTAGTTGTACCCGTGACGGTTTGAGCGGCAACAATACCTTGACTAGGGGTATAGCCAGCAACCGTTTCTGGTGTAAAGGCCACAAATTTACTATTTTCCCATTTAATGTCAATAACTTCTCCAGTAACGAGATTCTTTGTGCCAATTCCTGTTAAAACAACTTTCTGAACGGTTTGTTTATCACCACTCGGCAAATGCTCAATAATTATCCGCTTTACCACTTTACGCTCTTGAATCAGAGTAGTAGCTGGCTCAATAACAATAACAGTTGTCCCGCCAGTAATCTTCACTGACTGAGGAAGTTTTCCAACTACCTGCCAATTAGTCGGAACTTCTGGCTTGAAGGAAACATCACTGTTCTCTTCTCCAGTAATAGTCTGTGTATGAATTATTTGATCATTGGCATCTTGGTAACTAATAATCTCTTGTCCTTCCTGTGGGACCGGTACCTTATCATACGTGATGTTAACCGTTTCATTTGGCGTATCAGCATTTACCGTCATTGCTGAAACGATCTTTTGACTAGGTACATAGCCCGTAACAGTAACAGGTTGGTAATTAGCCCATTGTGAAGAACCTTGAGAACGCCATTCAGTGTACTTAATTTCACCTGTTACTTCATCAAAAATCGCTGTCCGAGTAAATGTAACTTTTTGTGGAATCGACTGTTCTTCGCCACTTGGATATTTAATATTGATTGTCCGTGTTGGTGTAACCGTTAGTTGTTCCATTGTTGGATAATTCTTGGATGGATTACCTGGAACTTTGCCTGTTGGAATATCAGTCGTAGGAGTTTCCGGAGTAACAATAGTTGTTCCATGCTTAACCTGGATTACTACAGTTGGAATACCCTTTGCTGTTGCTATGACAGTCTTTGGAACTTCTTGACTTGGAACTAGTTGCCAGCCTGCCGGAATTTCTGGTTTAACTGCTACTGCTTCTCCAGTCTTTCCGCTAAGCGGACTGGTACTTATTTCGTTGCCTTCTTTGTCTTGGTAAGAAATAATACCGCTTTGTTCATTCGCTGTGTAAGTAACCTCGATAATCTCATCTTTTTGACCATTCTTAACTTCAACTGCTGGAATTACTTCTTCACTTGCGGTGTAGCCCTTGACTTCTGCTGGAATAAATTCTTTCCAGCTTGCAGTTGACCATTCTCCATAAGCTACTTTGCCCGTTACATCATCGTAACTTGCGTCACGGTAGATCTTCGCAGTTTGAACTTCTGTACTCTTAGTTCCATCTGGGTTAATTACATTGATCGTCCGAGTAATTGCTTGGTTCAACTCATTTTCATGTGCTCCATCAATTTCTTTACCCGTTGGCGTCTTTTCCCCTGCTGGAACTGGATTATTATGGTCAACATTGGTTGTTCCATGCTTAATCATAATTAAAGTAGTCCCATTATCAACAATGATTTCAGTAGGTACATTACTTGGATCACTTGCTACCCAACCTACTAGAATTTCAGGAGTAAATGGAAGTTTTGTTCCCTTTATATGACCATCAATATTAACTGAACTAATTAAATTATTATCAGCATCTACGTAGTTAATATTTTGGCTACTATTTTCCAAAGTAAATATTGCTGTTGAACTAAAGTCAATATTGTAATTTGGATTTTCATGACGAATCTTATTGATTACATCTCCACTAAGCTCAACATCATAAGTCCCAGCTTCAGTTAATTGAGCTGGATGACCATCTTTACTGAATACAAAATCATTTACCGTTAATCCAGTAATATTTTGTTGTTGTCCATTTAACACCACAACAACTGAATAATTACGAGGATCAAGTTCTAAATCTTTAGTAGTTTGAGAACCACTTATTGTTGCATTCGTCTTAGCAGGAATAATTACTAATAATCCCTGACTGCCGTCATAGCTGTAGTTATAGTTACTATCAGCTGCTTTGATTGCATCAATTCCAGTTTGACTTAATTCAACTTGGTAAGTACCTACATTTACTGGATTTCCAACAACTTGAATATCTTTATCAGTTAAGTTATATGTTTGACCATTAGAAAGTTTAACTTCAAATTTATCAGGATCTAATGTCACTGCACTTCCTGTATAAGGAGTTTCTTGATTGCCATTAAAGCTAATTGTTGCATTCGCTTTACTAATTGTGACACTAGCTAAACCATTGAAACTCCAAATGTAATTATTGTTAGTAGCAATTTTACTTTGACTAGAGTCCTTAAGCTTTAAGTAATAAGTACCTACATTTATTGGTTTACCAATCACTTTACCAGTTTCATCAACCCACTCATAGTCATCGACAGATAAAGTAGGTGCCATAAGATTTACGCCATTGTTAGTTGCGATGTTATTAGTAATCTTATCAACATTAATTACAGGAGTTTGACCATTGTAAACCACTTCATATGAACCTGAAGTGGTTACATCAGCACTAGCTTTAGTAATGGTGTAAGTACCCGCAACAGGATTACTCCAATCATAATTTGGATAGTCTTGTTTAATCTTATCAAGAGCCTTTTGACTTAAAGTAACGTTATAACTGCCTGCATCTACTGGAGTTGAGTCAGCACTAAAGATTACATCACCAGCAGTAAGTGGAATATTAATAGTTTGATCATTATTAGTGGTGATTTCTAACTTGTAATTATCTACATTCAAGTTAGGTGATTCACCATTATAAGCCATACTATCTGAACCATTTGAAACAATCCGAATTCCAGCAGAAGCTTTTTTAATAATAAAGCTCCCATTACCTGTTGAAGTATAAGTGTAATTCTTTGTTCCAAAGTGCTTTTCAATATTCCGCAATCCTTGGTTAGAAAGGATAACCTCAAATGTGCCAATGCTAGTTGGAGTTCCATTTTCAAATTGGAAGTCACCGGCAGCAGGAGTATAGGATAAAGTCTTACCATCAGCTGTTTCAACACTAATCGTGTAATCATTTGGATTTAAAGTAGTAGCTTCACCGTAAATAATAGTCGGCACGGTAGTTTTATCACTTACAGTAATGGTTACAGGCATTTGAATTACATCAAACGGTGCTGTATTGGCATCATCTGAAAGTAACCAGTTGTAATCCAAACTATTTAATTTTCTAATGTTTTCCAGCGCTTGATTAGTTAACTTAACTTGATAATTACCAACTTCATTTGGCGTAGTTCCTACAAATTCAAGATCACCAGCTTGTAAAGTATAGCTATAGTTATCTTTATTTACTAATCCTGAAATTGAAACAGAGTACTTACTGTAATCAATTGGCTGATCCTCACCAGTGTAGCGAACACTTTCACTACCATTTAAAGAAATATAAGCATCAACTGGCGTAATTACATAGTTAGCCCCTTTTGTATGTTGCTTATCAACGTCTGTATTGTCGGAATCAGACGTAATATCTGAATTTTCGTTACTTATAGTGCCGTCAGTTGCAACAAATTCTTCTGATTTATTATCACCAAAATCATAATTTGGATAGTATTTTTTTAAAGCATCATAAAGTTTTTGAGTTGGCACTAACTCATAATTACCTACCTGCGTTGGTAAATTATTATCAGAATATTGGGTATCCTTAAATTGTAAATCACCTACTGATAATGGTGTTGGATAAAGAATATCTTTCCCATTCATAGTATCAGTTAAAGCAATTGTAAATTTAGTTGGATCAATTACCACTTGACGACCATATGGCGTGGTTTGAGTTCCACTTAAGGTAATGCGCCCTTTACGAGCATAAATAATGTATTGAGCCAAATCTTTAGTTGACTGAGTAATATCATAATTTGGATTCTCTTGGTTCAAACGGTTAATGGCTGCTGCACTCAACGTGATTGAATATTTACCAGTTTCAATCGCGTCAGCTCCACCATTAATTACTACATCTGACGGTTGAAGAGTAAATTTCACTCCGTCAGGCGCACTATCATAGCCACCCCAGCGAAGTTTTAGATTCTTTATTTGATCTTGATTAGTAATTTTAACTGGATTGCCATCGTATACACTTGAAGCAGTTCCCACAATTCCTACCGTTAATTCTGCAGGAGTAATGCTTAATAATGCTGGTGTATTAGTAAATGTCCAATCATAGTTACTATTAATAGCTTCTAAATTCTTTTTACCTTGGGCAGACAAGTATACATCATAATTAGTAGCATCAGTTGGAGTTGGAACAGTCGTCATTAAGTCACCAGCTTGTAAGCTGTAATTCAATGGTTGCCCATTGTTAGTAATAATTACAACTTGGAAATTACCAGTGCTTAAGTCCACTACCTTACCTGTATAAGTACTATTTTGAGTACCAATCACCCCAACTTCTGCTGTAGCTTTTTCAACTGTAAAGTCTACCGCATCATTATTGTAAGTATAGTTATAATGATTACTTTCAAGATTCCGAATTTGACCTAAAGCCGTATTAGTTAATTTTACCTTGTAACTGCCAGCATTAGTTGGCACCGCAACTTGATTACCTTGGCTATCTACAAATTCAAGATCCTCAGGCTTTAATGAGTAGGTTTGGCCATTTGATAATTTCACACTAATACCGTTAACAACTCCATTAGTATTTGAAATTACTACTGGATTGCCGGTATAAATTGTTGAGCCTGCACCTTCAAGAGTAATAGTTGCCGTTGCCTTTTCGATATGATAATTACCTTCACCTTGATAGTTCCAAGTGTAGTTGGTATTTCCAGTAATCGAATCTTGAACTTTTTGCCAGCCAGCTTGTGTTAAACGAACTTGGTAAGTTCCAATCTCACTTGGTGCAGAAATTACCTTCCCATCTTGTAAGAATTCGTAATCACTTGCAGTTAATTGCAAAGTACTTGGTAAAGTAATTGTCCCTTCATTTGGATTATTAGTGGTGATTTCTGGAATAAAGTCAGCTGGTTTAATGGTTGCTGGTTTACCTGTCCAAGTAATGGTTTGAGCACTAGTATTTGGTAAAGTAATTAAAGCATTCGCTGGTTTAATGGTATATGTACCACTACCAGTAACTTGAACATTTGACCAGTCTAAATTATTAGCATTTACTGCTTTAACTTTATTAATTCCAGTTTGTGTTAATTGAACTGTATAAGTACCTACGTCACTTGGCGCAGTGGTATAAGTTTTTCCATCCTTAACCCATTCAAAATCACCAGTGGTTAAAGTTAGTGAATTATTTCCAGGAGCTGTAATTGTAACTATTGGAGTATAACCATTTATTGGCGTTCCATCATAAATCTTTTCAGCCGTTCCTCTGAAGGATGCACTTGGAATAGCTTTAGTAATAGTTACTGTTCCAAAGCCAGCCTTACTAAAGTCATAGCCATAGTTATCAGCCTGAACTTTGGCAATATTTGCACGACCCTGGTCAGATAATTCAACCTCATAAGTGCCCACGTTGGTATTAGCACCTGCTGTAGTATTAACAAACTGTAAATCACCAGCTTGTAACTGATAAGTTAGACCGTTACCCAATTCAATCTTAAAGTTGACTGGATCAATCACAGCTGTAGAGCCAGTGTAAACAATATTTTCATTACCAGAAAGAGCTACTGAAACATTGGCATTTCTAGTAATTGACAAAGTACCAAAACCAGCCTTATTCCAATTATAATTGTCAGTTTGTGATTCAAATTTCTTCAAACCATTATCAGTTAAGGAAATCGTATAAGTGCCAATAGCAGTTGGTTGTGAAACTACTTCTCCTGCTGTATTAGTAATTACAATATCATCCGCACTTAAGTTTACATTTTCTGGAAGAGCGATAGTTACTCCATTATTAGTTGTAATAGATAATGGGAAATTCTTGTAGTCAATCGTGACAGGTTGACCATTATATTCATTACTTTGGCTACCAGAAATATTAAGAGTTGCCGTTACCTTATTAATTACATAAGTGAAGGCACCATTAATATCAGTAAAGTTATAATTTGGATTTTCTTTATTTAATTTATCAATATAATCCTTGTTCAAAATCAAGTAGTAAGTACCAACATTAACTGGTTGACCCTCAAATTTGACATATTGATCCCCACTCTTGGTGTACCAAGCATAATCATTAGCAGACAGATCATGATTTAAAGTGAAATCAACATCATTGGTTGTATCATGAGCAGTCCAGGTAATTTTTCCATAGACCGTTGTCCCCTGAATAACTTGACCATTATATGGGCGCTCGTAATTGCCACCAATTGTCGCAGTAGCTTGAGCCTTGTCAATATTGTAACTAGCACTCCCAGTAAAGGCATTATCCGCAAATACTACATTTGAAGTATTATTTTGACCATGGCCTGCTAAACTAAGAATGTACTTTTCAATATTAGAAATACCAGTAGGTGTCAACGTAATTGTGTAGGAGCCAACGTTACTTGGTGCCGAACCACTATTCCAAGTGTAGTCACCATCTTTAAGAATATAAGTCTCGTTAGCATCAGTAACACCTGGAAAGTTTACTGTTACTCTAATTTGACCATTACTATTTACTTCAGCAGTTGTAATAGTTTGACCGTTGTATAGACGTGAATTAGAGCCACCCAATACACCGCCTGCTTGAGCTTGAGTAATGGTATAAACAGCTAATCCCGTATTAGTTAAAGTGAAATTAGGATTATCTTTTTCTAAAGTAGCTAGTGCAGAATCTTTAAGTTTTACATAGTAAGTGCCGACATTTTCAGGATTACTGATCGGATTTCCGCTTGCATCTACCCACTCATAGCTATCACTAGTAAGTCCAGTCGTATTTAAAACAACTTCGCGATTGTCAAAGTAAGTAGTAAATTTGAATTTTGAAGCGTCAATACCAGTCGTAGGTTGACCATCATAAACCTTAGTGTAATTTCCCGTTGTCTGGTTGCTTAAAGTCGAGGTAGTTGGTGCGGGAGTAATAATATAAGTGGCAGTACCAGTAATAGTTGACTTACCGTTCTTTTCCCATTTAATACTGTTATTACCACATGTTTTTATAACGTTTTGTCTGCCTTGATCCGTCCAGCGTAACTCATAAGTACCAGCATTAGTTGGCATTTTAGTTGACCATGTTTTGCCATCGTCAGATGAAAATTCTACGTCGCCTGCTTGTAAGTTATAGACATTAGACACAGGTCCTGTAATAAGAACCAAAAGTGGATCATCACCATCTCCATTATTAAGGTCATTAACAGTAATTGGATTACCAGTATATATTGATTGGTTTGTGCCGGACAAAGTTGCCTTTGACGTTGCCGTAAAAGTTACGTTTATCACGGTCGGAAGAGTATCAATAGTAACTTTCTGGCTTGGAATAGGTCTAGGATAAATAATATTTAATGTAGTTTCAGTAGTCCTACCATCAGGATTAGTAACTATTTGTTTAATAATTCTCGTATAATCGTTTCCTAAGGATATAGTGTTATATCGTGGCCATTCACCTGTCGTCCAGCCGCTTCCAGAAAAGCCATCAAACACTACACCACTGTCATCAGCATTTACTTTCACAGGTCTAGTAATCTTAGCTGATTGTGTTGTGGTTTGAGTAATTGATGGGGTCCCTGGATTATTAGGCATCGTGATGTTAATTACACGATTGATGGTTTTTTCTACTAATAATTTAGGTACATAGTAAGTTGTTAATTTACTGCTGATATTAGCTGTCGTACCAAAGTTAGTAGTTAATTGCCCATCAGTTTGTGTATCAACTTTAACGTAACCAGCCGGAGCTTCCGGTGCATTCACAGTAACATCTGCATTACTATCTGTTGGCAAAATCCAAGATCCACTGGCCACTTGGAGACCATTAGTACCCTTACTTGTGTTTAATTTCCAATCGCCATAAGTGACTTTACCAATTACTAGATCTTTAGTAGCTTGGCGAATATAATAAACATCTAAAGTTGCTGAATCAAAAGGCGTATCTTCAGGAGTGCCATTTTCATTAATCTTAACGAAATCAGCTGTCACTGTTCGTGTTTCTTGTGCGTCTGGATCAGTATTTGTTATATCTTGAGTTCTATGAACTAAGTGAATTGTAATATTCGCATCAAATAATGAAGGAGCTGCCTCAGCATCCCACTTATAATTTGGCACAGCCCAATTACAACTTGGATCTGTAAACGGTACTTGATAACTACCATCAATAGTTACCCCAGCTGGCACCCCAGTTATACCAACAGATTGATATTTCCCTGTATCTACGCCTGCTGGAAACCTAAGATTATTACTATATCCACCATTGTCAGCATTTTGAATATCAAATTGTACAATTTCCTTATTGTCCGTATCATCCCAGTAAGTGATCGTAAACTGCATTTGTTGAGTAACAGTAACATTAGCAGTAGCGGGAGCAGTTACGGCAGTGTATTGCTGGCCATTCACAGAAACTGGATAAGTTGCAATAACTTTAACATTATATGTTCCTACTTGATTCCAATTTGGTTCACTATTATCAGCAAATTCAAATGTAGTATCTGCTGGAAAATCAGCAACATTAGCAACTAAATCTTTAGCTGTTAAAGTCGTACCTTTATAGACAGTTTTATCCTGAATCTGAATATCTTTCTTTTGATCTGCGGGAAGAGTAACAACTTGGTAGGTAGCAGTCGCATAGTTAACCAAGTGATTATTGTGACCTGTTACATCATCAACAGAGTCAGTTGAAACTCTCTTTAATACATAGTTATGTTCAGTAACATAATCTTCAAGCTTTTGATCAACCATATCTTTGTAACTATTAATGGCATCCGTTATGTTACTTGCGGCAGCTGCATCATAAATAACAGGGAACGAAATGGTTGTACTTTGCCCACTATCTGCATTATTAATAGTAATATTATGTGTATTATTAATAGTAATATTATGTGTATTATTGTTTTTATTGGATAAAAGAGTGTAGAGATTACCACTAGCTAAAATGATTGGCTGAGTAAAGCCACCATTGACAATACCCAAAGTGTTTAACTTATCAGCAGTAAGTGTGGAGTTATTACCGAGATAAACGACTGACTTAGTATTATTTATGACATTCGATGCACTCGTTACCTTACTAAAGTCCCAGTTAGAAAAATCAACATACTGAGCCGATGAACCAGCAAACAAAACCGACATATCGGTAACCTTGCTAGTGTCCCAGTTAGCAATCGCACTTGCATCAACCAATGATCCTTCATTGGCAAAAGTTGCTTCAAGATTAGTTACCTTACTGGTATTCCAGTTTTCCAAACCATGCAGGCTAGTTAGAGCCTGGTTAACATTAAATGCCCTATTCAGATCAGTCACACTGCTAGTATCCCAATTAGCTAAGGCACTAATGTCAATCAAATTAGCATCACTCATAAAAATGACGCCCATGTCAGTTACATGACTTACATCCCAATTTTCTAGACCTTGTAAGTTCGTAAAACTATTATTAGCAAATGCAGTGTTGAGGTTTTGTAAACTGCTAGTCTTCCAATTGCTTAAGGGAGAAAGATCTGTAACTTTGTTAACATTGTTGAAAATCCGATTCATATTCGTGACTTTTTAAACATCCCAGTTTTCCAAGCCAGTTAAGCTAGTCACGCCCGTCGCATTTTGGAATAAAAGGGACATATTAGTGACATTAGAAACATCCCAATCACTGACCCCACTCAAAGAGAATAGCTTAGAAGCATTATCAAAAGTTGATTGCATTGACGTAACGCTACTTGTGTCTAAACTATTGGCCTCAAAATTAGTCAAATTTGCGTCATTTTGGAATGTCTTATCTAAGTTAGTACTTGCAAGCTTAATCTTCTTATCTTTAGTCTTACTAAAAGCAATAGTAGCAGCATTTTGCCAGCTTTTAATTAAATCATTAGAAATAGATACTTGAAGACCATTAGTTGATGTACCAGCTGTCGTAAAATCTGCTTCGTTAGGCACAATAATATGGGCTGTATCACCCGTGTAGCCAGTTAATTGGTAATAATTACTTCCATTAAACGTTGTATTCTGTCCTGTCCACTTAGAAGTATCTAATGTCCCCCAAGTAGCAGAATCATATCCACCGTTAGTAGTAGTGGCAGCAGCTTGTGTTGTTGCAACCTGATTAGTATCTGCCGTAGTTTCTACATCGAGAGTAAGCAAAGCATTTTTATTTTCTTCATTATTAGTTTTACTTGTAGAAGAATTGGAATTTGAGCTTTCAGTATTCTGAGCAGTTGTAATCTTTTGTTCACTGGTTTTAGTAGTATCATCTACAACAGTTTTCTTCGTTTCATCCGCATTTTGGGCAGTCTCAGTCGCTGAACTTTGCGTTTGCGCCGGTTCAGCTGAAATTGAAGTGACAGAATTGCTACCTGCTTGAGTTGTTGTTGGGGTAGTCGTATCTGCTTGGACACTAGCATTTACTACTGCAGTTGCCCCAAAAGCCAACATAAATGTGGCACAAGCGGTAATCCACTGTTTCTTAGCCTTATATAACTTATAATTCTTATTTTTTGGAGTCATGCTCCGTAAAGGATTATTTTTACTCATAAGATCTCCCCCGTTTCTTAGTCATTTATCTTCTTATAATTATAGCCTAATCCCAATCCTTTTAAATTAGTTTTTTTATCATCCTATTAATTTAATAGGCAAACAAAATTTATACTTGACATTCTTAAGAGCAAAATTAATAAAAAAACGAATGGTCGCTTTACGCTTAATACCATCCGCTACCGCAATACATTAGTCATTGCTTTTCGTTGTTTCTTTCGGTTGCTTCTTTGCAAATAGGTGATACACAAGTCGGGCAACCAGTGCTTGTAAAACAACCGTGACTACGCTTTGTGCAAGTTTTCTTTCCCATTTCATAATTTTAGCTCCCTTATTCAAATCATGCCTTGTAGTTAAAACTAAGCTTCTATCATTATAATTATACTCGCTTTTTATTACTTTGTTTAATAGAATCTCCTATCTAAACATTGAATAAAATTATTAATTATCATAATAATCTTTAATTTGCCAATATAAGCACAAAAAAAGCCCCTTTTATTCGAAAGTTACGAATAAAAGGGGCTTTACATTACTAAAGCGTCCTCTTTTAGTTAATTATAAATTTATGATTAATTTTCTAGATAATTTAATGGCTTATCAACATTAACCTTTGTTCCTTGATACTTTTTAGCAATCCATTGTTGAATTTGCTTATTATGGTAAAGCTTGACTAACTTCTTATATTCTTTATTATCACGATTCTTCTTAGCAGTTGCTAAAATATTAATGTTATCCTTCGTGCTTTGATCAACTTTTTCGTGATAAATAGAATCTTTCAACACATTTAAATGACCAGTTAAAGCAATCGTATTACCGATTAATACTAAATCAGTTGACTTTAATACCCGTGGTCCGGTGGTATCATCAATTTCTTTAAATTGAAGGTTCTTTGGATTAGCCGCAATCTCATTGGTTCCACTGGTTGCCCCAAAGCCCGGCTTCAATTTTATCAAGCCTGCACTTTGTAAGAGCAATAGGCCACGCGCTGTATTTGCTGGGTTATTAGCGATCGCAACTGTGGCACCATCTGGAATATCTTTAACACTCTTATACTTATCTGAATATAAGCCCATTGGTTCTAAATAGGTAGTTCCAATCGCCGCTAATTGTGCTTTCTTATTTTCCTTATTATAAGCTTGCAGATATGACCATGATTGGAAAGCATTTACGTCAATTTCACCACTAGCAGTCGCCCGGTTTAAGGCTACGGGATCAGTAAAGCTCTTGACCTTAATCTTCAAGCCTTCACTTTTGGCCTGTTTACTATTTGCAATGTGTTGCCAAACTTGGACATCTGGGCCAATCGTTCCAACAGTAATCTCATCGTTGCGGGCAAACCCACCATTAGCGCCCACACTAAGTCCAGCCGCAACTAAAATCACTACTACAATACCAACAATCCACCAACCGGTATGCTTTTTCTTTCTCATCATAACTACCCCTTTACTTTTGTTTTCGCTATTCGTCATAACTAGTCGCAATAGCCAACGGGATTCGACATGTCGTTATTCTCGAGAAATCCTTAGTCAGCGTTTACCAAAATTATTATTATTCAACCACGTGCCGTTCAAATGGCTGATCTGAAATCCCTTCATCAAGAATCTTCTTTGACCATTCCTTAGCAGAGAACAATGAATGATCACGGTAGTTACCACAAGATTCAATCGTTGTTCCCTGAACATCTTCCCACTTAGTCTTGTAGGCAATTTCTTCAAGTGAAGACTTCAAGGCCTTGGCAACTTCAGTAGTTGAGTGTTCGCCCCACGTAATTAAGTGGAAACCAGTCCGGCAGCCAAATGGGGAACAATCAATTACACCATCCAAACGGTCACGAAGTAAGCCAGCAAGCAAGTGTTCAATTGTATGCAAACCAGCAGTTGGAATTGCATTTTCATTTGGTTGGACTAACCGTAAATCATAGTTACTAATCTTATCTCCCTTTGCCCCTTCTTCAACGGTAATTAAACGAACGTAAGGTGCCTTAACCTTTGTGTGATCTAATGTAAAACTTTCAACTTTGGCCATAATAAATCTCTCCTTTTCTGCCTGATGAGGATGAATCTTGGAACTAAAAAATCCCTAGGAACGGTAATTCAACCAATTCCTAGGGACGTTTAATTTTCATTAACGTGATACCACCCTAATTTAGTCTTATCTCACAATAAGGCCCGCAAGAAGTACATAAAAATACTCCAGCACGGTAACGGGTGCTAAGCGCGTGCTGCTAACGTTAACCGCTCACAGCATCAGTCTGCTCCAAGACCATCTTCATCATTATCCGCAATGCCGGTTCTCATCAATACCAGCTCTCTGTAAAAGCATTAAATGATTACTCATCTTTTCTAAGCATTTTCTAATTTAATTGTCATTATAATATCGTTATCCTTACAAAATGTCAACACCCATTTGTAATTTTTTTATTCAGCATAAAGCATTCGTAAGGTTTTAGCATCATTCTTAGTAATCCCCGTTTTAATATTTCGCGGAATCATGACGCTATGTTCATATTCTGGAGCATGAGCCAGTCCCAAAGCGTGTCCCAACTCATGCTGAGCAACTTCACTGCGAAACTCCGCGTTCGTATAGTCTAACTGGTTCGGATCGAGGGTCGAGGTAGCTTTATGAAGGGTATTAGTTGTTGGATCATACTCAGTCCGTGTTGACCCAAGCTCAGAAGTCGTATAGCCAACACCATTATTACCCGTCGTATTACGTGCTAAATCGCCATCGGCCGCAACGATATTAGCTTTCTCTTCGTCTTTTATCCAGCGAATATGAACAGCCTTAGTCTTATTCCATTTTTTGACTGCATCCCTAAAAGCCCATTTTAATTTTGGATCATCCGTCTCCATGTAAATAGTTACATTCTTTTTCTTCCACCGAATGCCCTCTAATGGTGTCGGCGTATTTTCAGGGATTGGCAACCGCTGCGCATTAGGCCGCTGCGATGGGTTAGAAAATTGAAAATCATTGCTATCGTTTGAATCCTGATTAAAAAATGAGGACTGAAACGGTTGTGAATTTACATCTGCATCAGCTATAACCTGGTGACCGCTCAAACCAACCATTCCCGCAACCAGCAATGCTAATAAGAAACGACGCATTTAATCACCCCCGTAATTAATCTTAGAAATGACAACGTGGTTCTAACCGTTCCTGCCAGAAACTCACTACCCGTCCTTGACCGATAAAGCCAATCAACGTCCCAAGGTTAAACGCATAAACTGTCCGATTCTTTATCGTGCATAACAAAATAATGATAACTGGCAAGATGATATTAAAATACTTTGTAAACTTCACATTAGCCCGCCGTTTTAAAAAGACTGTCAGCTTATCGTGCGGATGATAACAGCAATCGCACTGTTGATACAAAGCATAGCCAGCAAAGGCAATCACTAGCCCTAATAGGTCAAATGCAAACCGGATAAGTATATGCATGGTATCAATCCCGCAGCACCGCCATAAATCAGCAAATAGTTGCATAAAAACACTATAAGGGATTAAAAAAGTCAGCTCCCAAGCAAACTCTTTAGGAACAAATTCGCCAACTAATAAGATATTAAGGCCAATCACAAAAAGTCCTTCCGTAAAAATAGTTTCGGTCATGGTCCAATTCATCATGTGCATAATATTAACAATCGAGGCAGGCCAGGGCATGCTCCCCATATTAGTTACGATTGTCATTGAGTGCCCGATTGAATTTAAGATAATCGCCAGTGCCAAGAAGCTATACCGACGCATTTTTATCATCCCGCTTGTTCTATACTCTATCTTGGTATTTTATCACGCTTCAACTTTTTATGCCCTAATGTTACCCTGATTTTTTGTAAGTACAATAAAGACTCAGAGTACCATTCAATTAATACCCTGAGTCAAAAATTAAATTTATACTTAACTATTCACGTTCAAATCCGTTCATAATGATGTAGGACTTAATTGCTTCCCGCTTATCCATTGCTTCGTATGCTTCTTGAATTTGGTCAAGACTAAAGCTC
>OKSF01000586.1_pt1 | contig 34367 bp, 27 predicted proteins | sample 1606061 | NCBI WGS metagenome assembly OKSF01 (sample SAMEA3541567, study PRJEB24748) | human gut metagenome | biome: human gut; feature: human-associated habitat; material: faeces | place: China | collected 2012
ATGCGATCTCGTATCACATCTGCCGCGCTGGTGGTATTTTTTGCCTTTTCGCCCTCCGCCCTTCCATCCTCCCGAAACCATGTCTTCCGGAACCTTATGCAAGATAACCGATATATTTCAATACTTTCTTTGAAAAACTAGGACATTTTCCATTTGTCGTTGAAGTTTTGTAAAATCTTTACTATACTTTAGCCATCTTACGGAGCGCACCGCCTGCGAAGGGATGCATCCTTCAACCCGCACGAAGTGTAAGGAGTATCGTATCATGAAAAAAATCACTCGCCGTCAGTTTCTCACCTCTGCCGGTGCGACCTCTGCCGCACTGCTCCTTTCCAGCCTGCCTCATGCAGCAGCCGCAGACGAGAATTGCCTGCGCAGGGTCGCTCCTGCTGCTGCCAACTCCAACGACCTGTCCTGGGATATGGCCGAGGAGATCCTGACCCACATTTCTGACCCCGTATTCCCTGCCTACACGGTCAATGTTCTGGACTACGGCGCCGTCCCCAACGACGGCAAACTGGACACCGCAGCCATCCAGCGCGCCATCGACGAGACCAGCGCCCACGGCGGCGGCACGGTCGTCATCCCCTCCGGTGTGTATGACGTCGGCGCCATCACCCTCAAGAGCAACGTCAACCTGCATCTGGAAAGCAAGGACACCGTCCTGCGCTTCACCCGGGACATCACCCCGGCCAACTACCCGCTGGTGTTCGCCCACTACGAAGGCTCCAAGCTGTACAACTGGAGCCCGCTGATCTACGCCTATCAGCAGGAGAACATCGCTCTGACCGGCAAGGGCACCCTCGACGGTCAGGCTGACAAGAACAACTGGTGGAACTGGTCCCGCACCGTCAACCCGGACGGCACCATCACCAAGCCCGGTAACAACGACGTCAAGCTGCTGCGCAAGATGACCGACAACGGCACCCCCGCAGAGGAGCGCATCTTCGGCGAAGGCCACTATCTGCGTCCCAACTTCTACCAGCCCATCGAGTGTACCAACGTTCTGATCGAGGGCGTCACCATCGCCAACTCTCCCATGTGGGAGCTGAACCCCGTCCTCTGCACCAACTTCACCGCCCGCGGCGTCACCATCGACACCCACGGCTACAACAACGACGGCTGTGACCCCGAAAACTGCAACTACGTCCTGATCGAGAACTGCTTCTTCAACACCGGCGACGACTGCATCGCCGTCAAGGCCGGCCGCAACCGCGATGGCCGTGAGCTGGGCGAAGCCGGTCATCCGACCCAGAACCTCATCATCCGCAACAACACCTTCGCAGACGGCCACGGCGGCATCGCCTGCGGCAGCGAGATGAGCGGCGGCATCAAGAACCTGTTCGCAGACAACAACACCTTCGACAGCCCCACTCTGAACTACGCCCTGCGCTTCAAGACCAACGCAGAGCGCGGCGGCGCTGTGGAGAACATCTATCTGCGCAACTCCAAGGTCAAATCCGTCGGAAACGCCGTCGTCCACGCCACCATGCTGTACGATGTGGGTCGTGATGGTAATTATCTGCCTCAGTTCAAGAACATCACCATCGAGAACCTGACCAGCAGCGGCGGCGAGTACGGCATCTTCATGGAGGCCTTCGAGGAAGTCCCCATCACCGGTCTGGTGTTCCGCAATGTGAACATCTCCAACGTCGGCACCGACATCCGCGCTCTGAACTGGGAAGACCCCGTCATGGAGAACGTGACCATCAACGGCAAGACCTATCCCCGCCCTGTGGAGACCAAGATCCTCGGCGTTCCCGTCCCGGGCCAGCGCATCGAGGGCAGCTCCACCCTGCTGGGCGGCGAAAATACCGACCTGAGCAGCAAGTGGCTGATCTCGGACAGCGCCGACGGCGATTACCATTTCTTCCGTATCCGCCGCAGCTATGCGGTCCCCTCTTATCTGGCCGGAAAGTACATCAAGTTCGTCTCCACCGACCGGAGCGGCAATCAGGACGCCAGCATCCCCTACAAGGTGCTGCGGAGCGCCGAGATCGCCGGTACCACCAATGATGCCGAGCTGCTGCGTGCTGCCTCCAAGGGTTACATCGACGAGAACGACGCACTCGACCTGAACCGTCCCATCACCAAGCGCGAATGCGCCAAGATGCTGGGCAAGCTGTGGAATCTGACCGCTCCGTCTGCACCGGTCACGATCTCCGACGTCCCCGCAAGCGACCCGGATTACGGCGTCATCGCCGCTGTGGTCGAGGCTGGCATGATCGAGCTGAAAGACCCCACCAGCGCCATCGCACAGGGTACTCTGTACAACGCCGGTGTCACCAGCTCTGAAAGTGCCAAGCGCACCGCTTTCCTGCCCGATGCCACCATCGACCGCGACGAGATGGGCCATATCGCTCTGCTGTCCTGCGGCGTGCCTTACAATGAGACGCTGGGCACTCAGCCGAAGTTCGACGATGCCAGCCAGATCGAGTCCGTGTACAAGTCCAACGTGGGTGCCAGCGCCTACTTCGGCTTTGTCACCGCCAAGACCGGCAACAGCTACCTGCCCAAGGAAAAGACCACTCTGGAGGATCTGATCCGCATCGTGGAGCGCATCTCCGACTTCTCCAACAAATAATTTTTCCAGCCTCCTCCTAACTCCTCCCCGCCGGAAGCATCCTGCGTGCTCCCGGCGGGGAGTTTTATATCACTGCTGAAGCGACGCACAAAAAGGGCTGTTGCACAAGGATAAAACCCGGTGCAGCAGCCCCTTTTTCTTGCTTTCTCAGCACAAATTGGTGTTATAAAAATCAATATGCTTCATCCGGTTCGGCAGGTGCTGCGGTAATATCGCGGTAGAAAGCGGCCCATGCAGTTTCCTCATAGGGGCGCACGAAGAAAAAGCCAATGCTCAATGGGATCGCCAGCAGAAGAACAATGGAAATTGCCATCGCTTCCGAACCGGAGAAATTGCTTAGAAATACGAAATAGCCGGCATACATTGGCAGCGCACAGAGCAGCTCCCAGCCAATGAAGCTGAGATCCAGACAGAACAGCCGCCATTTGTTGCCGTCCATGATCCGCCGGGATTCTGTGATCACTTCATTTGCGGTCAGCGAAGGATGCTCGGCCATGATGTAAGGTGTCATCGCATAGCTGTATATTTTCACGATTCCCGGAATCACCAACAGCAGCGACCAGAGGACGATGTACAGTCCCTGCAGGATTTTCATGCAGAAGCCATCCCACAGACGGTCTTTCTGAGAGAACAGATCCGAGAAGGCTGCATCCTTTCCATCCACAAGGTTCAGATTAAAACGAGCATATCCCAGCCGAACTGCACCGCCCACGATCAGTTGGAGGACTGCCCACAGACCAATGCCGACAAGCAGAACAGCAAGCAGCCGACCGCCGTTGGGCTGGGAGAACAGTTCAAAATGGATGTCAGTTCCCCGATTGGAATTGGATACGACACTGTTGGAACTGCTCACAATGGTAGCACCGAGCGCACTGGCGGCAATACCTGTCAAAACAGCAGTTTTCCATTTTCCGCGCAGGGCATCGAGAGCGAGCATACGATAGTCGGCAGATACTTTCATAAAAGCAACCTCCTGTCTGAAAACGGCAAGGATGTGTGAAGAGGAAGATGATATGCCACTTTAATTAAGATACGTTTGAAACGCTGAAAAAATTGCGACAGGAATGGAAAAAGCGGATGGTTCGATAGAATCTTTCGCTGACGACACCTTCAAGCGTAAATAACTCTGGCCTTTTTGTTGAACCTTGTGCAGCAGCCCCTTTTTGCTTTGACCTCTCCGTCCGGCCTTGTCGGGCGGCAGCGAGACTGAGCGGTCATCTTATTTGATGCAGCTCGAGCAGGGGCTGTAGCCTGCGGCCACGGCCTCATCATAGCTCGAGAACAAAATCTGGTTCTTCTCCGCCGGGAGATTCGGGCAGCTGGGCAGATGGAACTTTTTGCTGTTCACGTTGCCGATGTAGGCCTGCTGGGCCGTGCTGGACGCTGCCGGGTCGGTGGGGTTCAGCTCAGCGTCGGTGGCGAAATGTTCGGTGGCCACCGTGTAGTTCCGGCCGTCACTGGAAACGGTGATCGTCCCCAGCAGGTCGGTGCGGTAGACGTCCACACCGGCGTCCCGCAGGATGCTCAGGGTCTCCTCGTGGGGGTGGCCGTACTTGTTGTTGACCCCGCAGGAGATGATGCCCATTTCGGGCAGGACAGCGTTCAGGAAGACGTAGCTGGTGGAGGTGCTGGAGCCGTGGTGGCCCACCTGTAAGACATCCACCTTGAGGTTCGCGCCGCTGTTCACAAGGTCGCGCTCGGCGTCGGCCTCCATATCACCGGTGAGCAGGAAGCTCGTCGCACCGTAGTCGATGCGCAGGACGATGGAGGTATCGTTGGTGTCGTCATACTGCGCCACAGGGCCAAGCATGGTCACAGTGGCGCTGCCCAGCGCCCATTGGGTGCCTGCGGCAGGGACTTCCACCTGTAGGTTCTGCTGCTGGGTGTACTTGACGAAATCCTTGAAGCACTTGGTGGAGGCTTCCGTCACGGGGCTGTAAACGTGGCAGGCCGGGAAATAGGCCAGCGCAGCGGCCAGACCACCCACATGGTCTTCGTGAGCATGGGAGCAGAAGACATACTCCAGCTGCTCGACCCCCTGACTCTGCAAGTAGGAGACCACCAGACTGCCGTCGTCCACATTGCCGCCGTCATAGAGCATGAACTGTCCGTCGCACTCCACCAGCACGCTCAGCGCCTGCCCCACGTCGATGAAGTGCATCTGGAAGGCGGCGTCCTGCCCGTCGGAAGGCGTCGTTCCGGTCTGAGAAGCTGCCGGGTTCGGCATGACGCCGCCGCTGCCTCCCGGGACGATGGAAGAGGTATCGCAGCCCACCGGGCCCAGCGCAAGGGCTGCGGCCAGCGCCAGCGCAGCGAGGCGTCTCATGAGCGTTTTAGCGGTCACTTTTTCTTTTTTGAAGTTTTCCACGATGTATTCTCTTTCTGTTGATTGCTTTTCGGTTTATGCGCAGGAGCCGAATGGGGCGCAAAACGCGCGCCGGGGCTGGGCTGACGGCCTGCCGGGCTGCGGCCCGCCGGGGCGGCGGAGCGGCTCTGCGGCTTGCCGCCCTTGCCTCTGGGCCGGACGGTGTAGGTGCCGTCGCCGTGGATGGTCACATCGGCGGCCTCGGCTCTGCGGGCCGAACGCTGGACCGCAATGCGGCCCTCAGCGGGAACCAGCAGGGGGATGAGGTCTTCGCGGTGGGTCATTTTCAGCGCCTTGATGACCTTTTCGGCGTTGCGGGGCTCATAATACTGGAGCAGGGCGCGCTGAAGCGCCTTGCCCTCAGCGGTCTTTTCCACAAACACCGGCTTCAAGGTGTAGGGATCGAGGCCGGTGTAGAACATACAGGTGCTCACGGTGCCGGGCGTGGGATAAAAATCCTGCACCTGCTCGGGGCGCATATGGTTCTTGTAGAGGTATTCGGCCAGATAGACGGCATCCTTGAGGGTGCTGCCCGGGTGGCTAGACATGAGGTACGGCACGAGGTACTGCTTTTTTCCTGCCTTCCTGCTCAGCTCGTAGAACTTATCCTTGAACCTGTTGAAGGTCTCGATGGGCGGCTTGCCCATATAGGCGAGGGTGTTGGGGGCGCAGTGCTCCGGCGCAACTTTCAGCTGGCCGGAAACGTGGTACTCCACCAGCTCCTTAAAGAAGTTGTCATCGGGGTCGGCCATCAGGTAATCGAAGCGGATGCCGCTGCGGATGAACACCTTCTTAACGCCGGGCAGCTCCCGGACGCGGCGGAGGATTTTCAGGTAATCGCTGTGGTCCACGATCATGTGGGAACAGGTGGTGGGGGCGAGGCAGTGCTTGCCGCCGCTGCACATCCCCCGCAGCATCTGCTCGCGGCAGGATGGGAAACGGAAGTTGGCGGTGGGGCCGCCGATGTCGTGGATGTAGCCCTTGAAATCCGGCTCGTGGGTCATCCGCTCTGCTTCGGCCACGATGCTGTCGGCGCTGCGGCTGGTGACGCGTCGGCCCTGATGCAGCTGGATGGCGCAGAAATTGCAGCCGCCGAAGCAGCCGCGGTTCTGGATGATGGAGAACTGCACCTCGCGGATGGCAGGCACACCGCCCATGGCCTCGTAGATCGGGTGGTAGCGGCGGGTGTAAGGCAGGGCGTAGACCTTATCCAGCTCCCAGCGGACGAGGGGCTTTGCGGGGATGTTCTGCACGAGGTACTTCTCGCTCTGCTTCTGGACGATGATATTGCCGCTGACGACGTCCTGATTGTCCATCTGGATGCGGCAGGCTTTCGCATAGGCCACCTTATCGGAGGCGACCTTCCTGAAGCCCGCGCACTCCACATACCGCTCGGGCAGGTGGTCGAAGTCGGTCAGGTAGCAGGTGCCGTCCACATCGGTGATGCTCTCCACCGGCTCCCCTGCCGCCAGACGGCGGGCAATTTCCACGGTCTGGTGTTCCCCCATACCGAAGCTGATGATGTCCGCACCGGAGTCCTCGGCGATGCTGGGCAGGACGGTGTCCAGCCAGTAGTCGTAGTGGGCAAAGCGGCGGAGCGATGCTTCCAGACCGCCCAGAATGACGGGCAGGTCAGGGTATGCCTGCTTGGCAAGTCTGGTGTAGACGGTGGCGCTGCGGTCGGGCCGTGCGCCGCCCTTGCCGCCGGGGGAATACTCGTCCTCCGCGCGGGGGATCTTTGCGACGGAATAGTGACTCACCATGCTGTCCACGTTGCCGCCGCCGATGAAGAAGCCGTACTTCGGCTTTCCGAACCGCTTGAAGTCCTCGCAGTCGGTGTAGCGGGGCTGGGCCAGCACGCCCACCTTGTAGCCCTCGGCTTCCAGCAGGCGGCTGATGATGGCGGTGCCAAAGCTGGGGTGGTCCACATAGGCGTCGCCGCCCACCACCACGAAGTCCAGCTGATCCCATCCCCGGGCCTCCATGTCGGCCCGGCTGATGGGGAGAAATTCGGTGTAATGTTCCATAGCTATCCTTTTTCTTTCATGATGCCTGCCCTATGCAGCAGGGCTCTATTGCTTCCGAGATCAAACATTCTATTCATCCGGCGTGAGCCTGTCCGGTACGCCAGCGGGTGCTCCGCACCCCGGGTTGCGGCTCCCAGCGGCTGCTTCACTTTCGTTTGCATCCCGCTGGCCGCAGCCCCAACAATTTCTCCCTGTTTCCGCCACTGGCGGCGGTCGAAATCGTTGCCCCTATTAGGGGGAGCCGGCAAAGCCGTCCGGCTTTGACTGAGAGGTCATTCATCCGGCTGATTCATCTGCATTTCAAGCCACTGCTGGCGGCTGATGAGGACAGCGCGGGGCTTTGCGCCCTCGTAGGGGCCGATGATGCCCTTTTCTTCCATCTCGTCCATGATGCGGGCGGCGCGGGCATAACCCAGCTTGCAGCGGCGCTGCAGCAGGCTGGTGGACGCCTGACCGGCGTCGATGACCACCTCCACGGCCTGCTTGAGCATCGGGTCACTGCCGCCCTCCTCGTCGGAGTCGGCGGAGCTGCCGCCCTTCTTGCCGTCCTGGATGGCGTGTTTTTCCATAGCCTCTATCATGGCCTCGTCGTACTGGACGGTGGCGCTCTTCTTGATGAAGTCCAGCACACGGCTGATCTCCTCATCCCGCACAAAGGTACCCTGGATACGGGTGGGCTTGGGTGCGCCCACGGGCATGAAAAGCATATCGCCCATGCCCAGCAGCTTTTCGGCACCGGCACCGTCGAGGATGGTGCGGCTGTCCACCTGACTGGACACGGCGAAGGCGATGCGGCTGGGGATGTTGGCCTTGATGAGGCCGGTGATGACGTCCACGCTGGGGCGCTGGGTCGCCACGATGAGGTGCATACCGGCGGCACGGGCCTTCTGGGCGATGCGGCAGATGGAGTCCTCGACATCCTTGCCGACGACCATCATCAGATCGGCCAGCTCGTCGATGATGATGGCGATGTAGGGCATCTTCTCGAGGTTCGGGTCCGCTGCCGCCAGCTTATTGAAGGACTTGATGTCGCGGACGTTGTTCTCCGCAAAGAGGTGGTAGCGGCGCTCCATCTCCTGCACTGCGCCGCCCAGTGCGCCGGCCGCCTTGCGGGGCTCGGTGACGACGGGCATCAGCAGGTGGGGGATGCCGTTGTACTCAGCCAGCTCGACGACCTTGGGGTCGATGAGCAGGAGCTTGACGTCCTCGGGGCTGGAGCGGAACAGCAGGCTCATGATGATGCTGTTGACACAGACCGATTTACCGCTGCCGGTGCTGCCCGCGATGAGCAGATGGGGCATCTTGCACAGGTCGGCCACCTGGGCCACACCGGCGATATCCTTGCCCAGCGCAATGCCCATCGGCGAGGTCATCCGCAAAAAGCTCTGGCTCTCGAAGACGCTGCGGATGTAGACCGGCGTTTTCTTATGGTTCGGCACCTCGATGCCCACGGCAGGCTTGCCGGGGATGGGTGCCTCCATGCGGACATCGGCCACCGCCAGGTTCAGGGCGATGTCGTCCGCCAGCGAAGTGATGCGGCTTATCTTGACGCCCGCCATGGGCTGGACTTCATACCGGGTGACCGACGGGCCGCGGGAAATATCCAGCACACGGGTGCGGACGCCGAAGCTTTCCAGCGTGTCCACCAGCTTCTGGGCGTTGGCTTTCAGCTCGTCTTCTGCGCCGGAGTCGCTTTCCTCCGGGGCGCGCTCGAACAGCTCGATGGACGGGTACTGATACTGGAAGCTCTCCTCCGTCTCTGCCTCTTCGGCGGGGGCGTTCGCGGCCTGCTCCTCGGAGACAGCGGGCTTTTCCATGGCGGCTGCCACCAGCGTGTTGAGGTCTTTTTCCTCCACCGGGTCGCTGGTGATGCTGATCCAGCCGTCCTCATCCGGCTCAGAGCGGAACGCCGCAGCATTCTCGGCGCTGACCGGCTGCGGGGCCGGTTCCGGAGTCGGGGTCAGATCATAGAGTGGGATGCCGAAGGAGAGCGGCGGCTCAGGCGCAGGCTGCTGTTCCGGCTCTTCTGCCGGGGCGGCGGGCGTAACGGTGGGCGTCACCGTCGGCTCGGGCTGGGCCGTGAAGAAGTCCTCGGCGGCGGTATCCACAGCGTCCGGGACGATGGGCGTCACGGTGGGGCGGATGGGCGCACGGCGGAGCGGGTCCATGCCGAAGGTGCCGCCGGGGCCGAGGATGATGGGCTCGATGGGCTCACTGCCGCCCTCGGTGACGGTGGTATGGTCAGGGCCCAGATCAATATCAAAGGGCGCACGGGGCCGGGACTTTTCCACCTGTACGGGGGCCGGCTCGGGCTGAGGCGGGGTCTGCGCTTCCGGTGCGGGCGCAGGGGCAGGCTCTGCCTGTTCGCCGCCCTGCATCACCTGATGGCCCCAGTGGAAGACGCCAGCCAGCCAGCCGGGAGGCTGGATATGGAAGGCGGGCGCGGCAGGCTCTTCGCCGCCGCAGCAGTCCTCGCCCGCTTCGTCTTCCGGCAGGTCGTCGTCATAGTCCTCGTATTCCTCTGCCGCGGCCTCCTCGGCGGCGCGTTCTGCCAGACGCTCGGCCCGGCGGGCGGCATTCTGCTCGTGGACGGCAAGGCCCTTTTCGTGGACGCTGCCTCCCACGTTGCAGAGCCACTGCCAGCACTCGGCGGGCGTAACGTCAAAAATGTACAGGCTGGCGCAGGCCGCCAGCGCCGCCATGACCAGATTGGCGGCGGGTCTGCCGCAGAGCAGCAGGAGCGTCCCGCCCAGCACAGCGCCCAGCGCACCGCCCGAGAGCCATGCGCTCATACCATTCTGATAACAGGCAGCGGTCATCTGCGCGGCGGTCTGGTCGGTGGGGATGTCAGAAAAGACGATGACCGTGCCGCTGGCGAAGATGAGCCCCAGCGCCAGCTTTGCGATATGGGGCAGCAGGTCTTCGCCCCGGGTGTAGAGGATGGCCAGATAGCACAGCGCTGCGCCCAGCACGAAGCTTCCGCAGCCGAACACCCCGAACAGGACATCGTGCATCGTGCGCCAGGCCGAACTGCCCGGCACGAAAGCCAGCGCCATGAGCACCAGCCCCGCAAACAGGGTGATGAGCCCCGCGGGCATCCGGTCCTGTGTCCGATTCTTGCGGCGCGAGGCTGTGCTGCGCCCGGAGGTCTTGCGTTTTCTCTTTGCCATGTTTCCTAAAACCCGTTCCTTATTTTATATCATGAAGCAGGGCGCGCTCAGGGCGGCTCTGTCGGTGACGATGGAAGAATTCCGATACGACTCGATTCTTTCATTGTACCACGGGAAAAGTCAAATGGCAATTTATTTCCCCTCGATTTCTCGGTAGAGCCATGCCAGCGCGTCCGACAGCCCGCCCAGCTCGTCGATGAGCTTTTCCCGCACGGCTTTTCGGCCATCCAGCACGGTGCCGACGTCCATGACCAGCTCGCCCGTGCGCATCATCAGCTCGGTGTACCGCTTCTCCGAGATGCCGCTGTGGGACGCCACGAAGCCGGTGATGCGCTCCTGCATCTGCTCGAACCAGCGCATGGTCTGGGGCACGCCCAGTATCATGCCGGAATGGCGGACGGGGTGGACCGTCATGGTGGCGGTAGGCACGATGAAGCTCCGCTGGGCGCTGACGGCCAGCGGGATGCCGATGGAGTGGCCCCCGCCCAGCACCACCGCCGCACTGGGCTTGGAGATGCTGGCGATGAGCTCCGCCAGCGCAAGCCCCGCCTCCACATCCCCGCCCACGGTGTTGAGCAGGACCAGCAGGCCCTCGATGGCGGGGTCCTCCTGCACGGCCACCAACTGGGGGATGACGTGCTCATATTTTGTGGTCTTCTGGCCCTGGGGCGCTTCCACATGGCCCTCCACCTGCCCGATGACCGTCAGGCAGTGGATGGCGTGAGCTCCCCGGGTACGGTAAACGCTGCCCATATCCTCGATCTGCTCTTTTTCCAGCCGCTGCTGCTCCACGGGGACGTTCTTCTCTTCCTGTGACATTCTGCGCATCCTCCTTTTTGCTTCATTTCAGCTTGTCCGCCATTCCTGCCGGTTATACTTCGGCAAAGATTTCTTTTCTTTCTCAAAAAAATGTGCCAAATGGTTTGACATTCTCTCTTCGCGCTGTATACTTTATACTAGAGATAAGATTGTCAAATATGTATCATTATTGTACAAGAAAGTACAAATCTTTTGCCGGAGCGCCCTGCCGCTGCGCACCTCTCCCCGGCAATGCTGCGGATAAAAAGAAAGGAGACCCCCTATGAACACTCCCGGCAAAGCTTCTCTGCCCGTCATCAAGCGCCTGCCCAAATACTATCGCTACCTGCGCACCCTGAAGAACGACGGCATCACCAGCATCTCGTCCCGTGAGCTGGCCGCCCAGATGGGTACCACTGCCTCTCAGGTGCGGCAGGACTTCAACTGCATCGGCGACGTGAATGGCCGTCAGGGCATCGGCTACTCGGTGGAGAACCTGCTGAGCATCCTTGAGCATCTGCTCTTTGGCAACGGCGACCTCCTGCCCACCATCCTCATCGGCTGCGGCCGTCTGGGCAAGGCGGTGAGCCGCTTCATCACCACCGACACCAACGGCTACAAGCTCATCGCCGCCTTCGACAATGCCCCCGACGAGGTGGGCAAAGAGATCAACGGCATCCGGATCTTACACATCGACGAGCTGGAGGCTTTCTGCGCCGAGCACCACCCCGAGGTGGCTGTGCTCTGTCTGCCCCGCAGCGGCGCAGAGGAGATCAGCGGCCGTCTGGTGGCTCTGGGCATCCAGGGCTTCTGGAACTTCTCCCACTACGATCTGTCTGTCTCCTACCCCGACGTGGTGGTGGAGAATGTCCACCTCGGCGACAGCCTGATGAGCCTGGGCTACCGGCTGCGCAATCAGGACTGAGCAGATACGATCGATAATACCGGCCCTCTCCGTCAGGCTTTGGCTGAGAGAGTCCTTTCATGAGGAGACTTTTTCGATATGGCAAAGCTTTATTTCCGTTACGGCGCAATGAACAGTGGCAAGAGCACCGCGCTGATGCAGGTGGCCCACAACTACGAGGAGCAGGGGATGCGGGTGCTCATCCTCAAGCCGAGGGTGGACACCAAGGGCAGCGGCGACCTCGTGAGCCGTCTGGGCGTCCGCCGCCCTGCCGATCTGCTGGTGCCGCCGGACATGGACCTGGTGGAGGCCGTCCGGGCCGCCAGCAGCGAGGGCCGGCCTCTGGCCTGTGTGCTCTGTGACGAGAGCCAGTTCCTCACTGCCGAGCAGGCCGAACAGCTGTTCATGGTGACGGTAGAGCTGAACATCCCCGTCATCTGCTACGGCCTGCGCTCCGACTTCTCCCTCAAGGGCTTCCCCGGCTCCACCCGGCTTCTGGAGCTGGCCCACACCATCGAGGAGATGAAGACCATCTGCACCTGCGGCCGCAAGGCCACCTGCAACTGCCGCAAGGTCAACGGCCGCTTCGTCTTTGAGGGCGAACAGGTAGCCATCGACCTTGAGAACGACGTCCAGTACGTCAGCATGTGTCCCCAGTGCTATTTCCGGGAGCGCAGCGCCTTCTACGCCGCCCGCCGGTGACTCTCTTTCCTGATCTTATGCCGCCCGCGCGCCGGGCGGCATTTTTGTATCTTTTCTGCATCCGTGATATATCAGTCGGGGCCTGATTCGCGCGTTTTTTGCGCTATTGATATATCAGCTCAGGGCCGGAACTTTCTGTTATCGTTGCTTTTAATGTATACAACGCTCTTTCAACAAATTCTGCCTCGGCCACAAAATTCTTGCAATTCAGGCCAATCTTCCCCTGTTGCATCCCAGTTTTCTATGCAAATCGTTGAAGTATACAAGTTGCACAGTTTTTCGGTCCAAGTTTATTCATTCTGGCAATGACGTCAAAAGCGGGCAAAAAATAAGCGCAATATTTGTACGTTTTCTGCCGCTATCACTACAATTTGCATCTTTCTTTTTTTTCTTGCTTTTGGTATCATATTTGTATACAACGGATGCTTTGCAGAGGCGTCCATGCAAGAAGATGTTTTCTACATAGGAGGAGAACGAAAATGAGCAAGGCAATTTCTCGTCGTGACTTTCTGAAGGTCTCTAGCGCTGTGGGTGCTGCCGGCCTGCTGGCCGCCTGCGGCGGCTCCGGCAACGCTGGTTCTACCGCCACTTCCACCGCTGCTTCTTCCGCAGCAGCTTCCGTGGCCGGTCTGTCTTCTGACCCCGTCACCCTGACCATGAGCTGGTGGGGCGGCGAGTCCCGTCACAACGCTTACCAGGAGGCCATCAAGGCTTTCTCTGCTGAGCACAGCACCATCACCGTCAACCCCACCTTCGCTGCATGGTCCGGCTGGGAGGACACCATGTCCACCAAGTTCGCTGGCGGCGTCGCTGAGGATGTCTGCCAGATCAACTGGAACTGGCTGTACAACTACTCCAAGAACGGCCAGACCTTCATCGACCTGAACAGCGTCTCCGAGTACCTCGACCTGACCCAGTGGGATGAGGCCAAGCTGGCTGCCTGCAACGTGGCAAACTCTCAGCAGTGCGTGCCCGTGTCTATGACCGGCCGTATCTTCTACTGGAACAAGACCACCTTCGACAAGGCCGGCATCTCCTTCCCCACCACTCTGGACGAGCTGATGGCTGCCGGCAAGACCTTCCAGGAGAAGCTGGGCGATGACTACTATCCCCTGCACCTGGGCGCATACGACCGTATGATCCTGATGGTGTTCTACCTCGAGAGCAAGTACGGCAAGGATTGGGCAGACCCCGCCACCTCCACCCTGAACTACGATGCCGACCAGATCGCTGAGGGCATCGACTTCATCAAGAGCCTGGTCGAGGGCCACGTCATCATGAGCCTGCCCACCTACTACGGCTCCAACGGCGACAACGCCGCTCACCAGTCCACCGAGTGGATCACCGGCAAGCTGGCCGGCTGCTTCGAGTGGGACTCCTCCGCTACCAAGTACGCTGACGCTCTGGACGAGGAGAACAAGGCTGGCTTCACCGTGGGCGAGGAGATCAAGTTCGGCGATTACAACGGCGGCTTCTCCAAGGTCTCCATGGGTCTGGCCATCACCAAGACCTGCGAGCATCCCGCAGAGGCAGCTACCCTCATCAACTTCCTGCTGAACGAGACCGCAGGTGCCGAGATCATGGGCTCCGAGTGCGGCATCCCCGCCTCCAAGGCTGGTCTGGCTGCTGCTCAGAGCGCCGGCAAGATCAAGGAGCTGGTGGCTGAGGCCAACGGCAAGGTCATGGCCTTCGTTTCCAACCAGCTCGACCCCCTGTTCGAGTCCAACGACCTGAAGGCTACCGGCACCGGCGTCTATCAGGAGGTGTTCGACACTCTGGATTACGACAATGTTTCCGGCGCTGACCTGGTCGATACCCTGCTGGATGGCATGGAGTCTGTCGGCTACACCGTCTGATTTCCGCCTCATGGACTTTTTGCGGCCCGCACACGCGCGGTGTTGACGCGGGCCGCCCCGCATAAAGGAGTCTTGCAAGGGGCATCCCTTCCACCTACGGACGGATGCCCCTTTTTTGCAAGACGGTGATGACATTTTTTTGACAAAAATGTGTCCAAACTATTGTGCGGCGCACGAGACATATCCTTATAAAAGGAGGACCCCTGGATGAAAGAAAGCAAAGCGCCCTCTCTCGGGCGTACCCCGGCCCAGAAGTTTTTTGACAAATGGCAGGGCCTGTTCTACCTGATCCCCTGGATCATCGGCTTCGTCGTCTTCAAGGCCATTCCGTTCGGCCAGTCTCTGTACTACAGCTTTACGGATATGGACTTCTTCAACGGCATCCATCAGTATGGCATCATGAACTATGTGGACGCCTTTACCACTCCCAAGATCACCAAGGCGCTCATCACCACCTTCAAGTACAGCTTCATCACTGTGCCTCTGAAGCTGGTCTTCGCACTGTTCATCGCCTACATCCTGAACTTCAAGATCGCCTGCGTGAACGTGTTCCGCACCGTCTACTACATCCCCTCCATCCTCGGCGGCTCTGTTGCTATCGCCGTGCTGTGGAAGGCCGTGTTCCGTGATGACGGTCTGGTCAACACCCTCATCCGCATGCTGACCTTCGGCCACTTCCAGGGTCCCTCCTGGCTGAGCGATCCCAGCTACGCACTGTGGATCATCTGCTTCCTGCGTATCTGGCAGTTCGGCTCCGCCATGGTGCTGTTCCTCGCCGCTCTGAAGGGCGTGCCGGCCGACCTGTACGAGGCCGCCACCATCGACGGCGCAGGCAAGTGGCGTCAGTTCTTCTCCATCACCGTCCCGATGATCACCCCCATCATCTTCTACAACCTGGTCACTCAGATCTGCCAGGCTTTCCAGGAGTTCAATGGCCCGTTCATCATCACCAACGGCGGTCCCCGCGGTTCCACCACCCTCATCTCCATTCTGGTCTACAACTACGCATTCAAGTCCAACCAGATGGGCATGGCTTCCGCACTGGCATGGATCATGTTCGTCATCGTCTGCATCCTGACGATCATCGCCTTCACCAGCCAGAAGAAGTGGGTCTACTACTCGGATGAAAGGTAAGGTGTGACAGTATGGGAATGAAAGCTTCTAACGCCATCGCGACGTTTTTCAAGTACCTCGTCCTGATCCTGGTGGGCCTCATCATGATCTATCCCCTGCTGTGGATGATCAGCGCCACCTTTAAGGACAACAGCGAGATCTTTGCAGGCATCGGCCTGTGGATCAAGAACCCCACTCTGGAGGGCTACAAGAACGCGCTGAACAACTTCGGCGGTTCCATCAACATCCTGCAGGCCATGCTGAACACTTACAGCTACGTCCTGCCCAAGGTCATCTGCACCGTGGTCTCCTCCTGCGTTGCAGCTTACGGCTTTGGCCGCTTCGACTTCCCGGGCCGGAAGCTCCTGTTCAGCATCATGCTGGCCACCCTGTTCCTGCCTCAGGTCGTCCTGAACGTGCCTCAGTTCCTGCTTTACACCAAGTTCGGCTGGGTCAACAGCCCGTTCTATCTGGCCATCTGGGTCCACTGCGCATTCGCAACTGAGACCTACTTCGTCTACCAGCTGGTGCAGTTCATGCGCAACGTCCCCCGCGACCTGGACGAGGCTGCCGCTATCGACGGCTGCTCCTCCTTCCAGACCCTGTACAAGGTCATCGTCCCGATGCTGATGCCCGCTCTGGTGTCCTGCGCACTGTTCCAGTTCATGTGGAGCTGCAACGACTTCATGGGTCCCCTGCTTTACGTCCAGACCCCTGCAAAGTACCCCATGTCCCTGTTCGTCAAGCTGTCCATGGACGGTGATACGGGCTTTGCCTGGAACCGCATTCTGGCCCTGTCCCTGATCTCTATCCTGCCGCAGCTCATCGTGTTCTTCTGCGCACAGGATCAGTTCGTCGAAGGTATCTCCGCCGGTGCTGTCAAGGGCTGAGCTGAAGCCCCCGCCGCTCGGATCATCCCGACAAACATGAATGCCCCCTGTGCCTCTTCCCGTAGAGAGGACGCAGGGGGCATTTCCAATGTCAAAGGCTCTCCCCCTGGGAGAGCTGGCGCGTGAGCGCCTGAGAGGGCAAGGACGCCGACAGAGATGTACGGACGCTGCGATAATATTGCTCTGACAAAGAGGCTGCTTATCGCTGCGCAGCGGCTTTGTCGAAGCCGGCTTGCCCTCTCCGTCACCTTCGGTGACACCTCTCCCAAAGGGAGAGGCTTTTGTGGCACTCTATTTTCTGCTCTTCCGGTATTGCAGCGGCCCGACGCCCATCGTCTCCCGGAAGACGCGGCGGAAGTGGGCCGCAGAGGCGAAACCGGTCTGCTCGGCCACGCTGCCGATGCTCAGCTCTGTCGTTTCCAGAAGCTTCTGTGCCGCCTCGATGCGGCGGGCGTTGATGTAGTCCACGATGGACTGCCCCGTCACCCGCCGGAACAGCCGGCTCAGATAGTAGGGCGAGATGTAAAACCGCGCCGCCACCTCGGTGAGGGAAAGCTTCTGCCGGTAGTTTGCCGCAAGGTAGGCGCAGATCTGCTCCACCGTCTCGTTGCGGGGGCGGGCGTCGGCGGAGCTCTGCGCCCGGTGCTCCTGCTCCACATAGTGGAGCGTCAGTGCCAGATACAGCCCGCCGGGATACTCCGGCTCGCCCATGGCGCCCCGCATCATCTCCAGCAGCGTCCGCAGACGGCTGGCCCACTGGATGCTGCCGTAAAGGGCCATCTGGCTGCCCGGTGCAAAAAGGCGGAGGAAATCTTCGCCGGTGGCGTTCTTCATCTCGTGGAGGGCCGCCTGTGGGAAACTGCATCCCAGCATTTCCGGCTGGGTGTGGCCCGCCTGCGATACCGCCCACGCCCCCGGCCCCAGCAGCAGTGCGCAGCCAGGGCTGACCAGGAGTGATATGTCCCCGCACTGGACCGTGCAGCTGCCGCCCGAAAACAGAACGATATGGCACCTCTCGGCAGGCAGCTCGAGCCGCCCGCCGGACAGCTTGAGCGCTCCCGCCGTGATCTTCGCGTTGAGTTTTTCCCGTTCGGCGCGCATCCGCCCTTCCCCCTTCTTGCTATGCCTGCCCCGCCGGGGCAGTGCTCTGATATTCTTATCCCCAGTGTACCATGCCCGCCCTCTGCGGGCAAGCCGCAAATCTACGCAAATAACTCAGGAGGCTGTAAAAATGAATCTGTCTCTCATCCGTTCCATGACCCGCAGCGCCGTCTTCGAGCTGGAAAACGGCAAGTGCTTCCGCCCGGAGCACCCCTTCGCCGTGGCTCTGAACGGCAAGACCATTTACGAAAGCTGCAACACCAACGTGTTCTCCCTCTTCTCTCTGACTCCGTCCACCGCCTACACTGTGGAGGTGGACGCCGAGGGTGAGCACCTGAAACTGGATTTCACCACCGAGGCCGAGAGCTTCTTTGTGGACGCATCCCGCTACGGCCTCGTCGCCGATGGCGAGACCGACAACACCGGCAGGCTGCAGGCTGCTCTTTCCACCTGCCCCAGGGGCGGCACGGTATATGTCCCCGCTGGCCGCTACCGCACCGCCAGCCTCTTCATGAAGAGCTGCACCACCCTCTACCTCGAGAAGGGCGCTGTGCTGCTGGGCGACAACGACCGCACCCACTACCCCATCCTGCCCGGCGTCATCCCCAGCGAGAACGAAGTGGACGAATACTACCTCACCGGCTGGGAGGGCAACCCGCTGAACAGCTTTGCGGGCCTGCTGAACATCACCCAGGTGCATGACGTCGTCGTCACCGGCGAAGGCACGCTGGACTGCGACGCCCAGAACGGCGACTGGTGGATCGACCCCAAGGTCAAGCGCATCGCATGGCGTCCCCGCGCCGTGGCGATGGTGGACAGCGAGAACGTCTGCCTCCACGGCATCACCGTGCAGAACAGCTACTCCTGGACCATCCACCCCATCTTCGTCAAACACCTCGACCTGCTGAACTTCAACATCAACAACCCCTACAACGCCCCCAACACCGACGGCATCGACCCCGAGAGCTGCGAGTACACCCGCATCATCGGCGTGAACATCCACGTCGGCGACGACTGCATCGCCATGAAGGCCAGCAAGGTCTTCCTCGGCATGAAGCTCAGGAAGAGCTGCGAGCACACCGTCATCCGCAACTGCCTGCTGGACAAGGGCCACGGCGGCATCGTCATCGGCAGCGAGATGAGCGGCGGCGTCAAGGACATGGTGGTCACCCAGTGCCTCATGGACCACACCGACCGCGGCCTCCGCGTCAAGACCCGCCGCGGCCGCGGCAACACCGCCGTCATCGACGGTCTGGTGTTCCGCAACGTGGAGATGCGGGGCGTCAAGGCGCCCTTCGTCATCAATATGTTCTACTTCTGCGACCCGGACGGCCACAGTCCCTATGTCCAGTGCCGCGAGGCTCTGCCCGTGGACGAGTACACCCCGAAGCTCGGCACCCTGACCATGGAAGACATCGTGGCCACCGACGCACAGTTTGCGGGCTGCTACTTCGACGGCCTGCCCGAGCAGCCCATCGAGGGCGTCTCCATGAAGAATGTCACCATCACCTTCGACCCCGACGCAAAGGAGGGTCAGGCTGCCATGGCCGACAACCGCCCGCTGGTCAAGAAGCTGGCCATCTACGCCGAGAACGTCAAGAACATCGAGCTGCACAACGTCAGGATCGAGGGCTACGAGGGCGAGCGCCTGCGCTTTGCCAACGTCGGCCATTTTGAGGAGGACTAAGCCATGACTCATGAAGAGATTTTGTCCATGCTGGGTGATTATGTGGACTACCTCATCGCCAATTCCAGCGCCGAGGCACCCATGTGGAACATCGAGAAGGTCCGCAGCGGCAAGCCCAACAAGTGGAACTACATCGACGGCTGCATGATCACCGCCTGCCTGAGCCTGTATAAGACTACCGGCGACGAGAAGTACCTGAAATTTTCCAGGGATTTCATCGACTGGTTCGTGCAGGAAGACGGCTCCATCAAGACCTACGACCCGAAGGAGTACAACCTCGACAACGTGAATCAGGGCAAAAACCTGTTCATCCTCTACGACATCTTCGGCGACGAGAAGTACCGCAAGGCCATCGACACCATCCGCAGCCAGCTGCTCACCCAACCCCGCACCAGGGAGGGCAACTTCTGGCACAAGGACATTTATCCGTGGCAGGTCTGGCTGGACGGCACCTACATGGCCCAGCCCTTCTATATGGAGTACGAGACCCGTTACAACAAGATGCAGGGCTGCATCGACAGCTACAAGCAGTTCATGAACATCAAAAAGCACATGCGGGACGAGAAGACCGGCCTGTACTACCACGGCTACGACGAGAGCCGCCAGATGTACTGGGCCGACCCCGTCACCGGCTGCAGCCCCAACTTCTGGCTGCGGGCCATGGGCTGGTTCATGGTGGCGATGGTGGACGTGCTGGAGCGGATGGACGAGCAGCTCTACAACGAGTACCGCGGCATCATGGCGATGTTCAAGCAGACCATCGAGGACGTCCACAAGTTCCAGGACGAGGAGACCGGCATGTTCTGGCAGGTGATGGACCACCCCGGCGTCGAGGGCAACTACCTCGAGACCAGCGGCACGGCCCTCTTCGCCTACGCCGTGCTCAAAGGCGTGCGTCTCGGCTACCTGCCCAAGCGGATGGCCGCATGGGCCGAGAAAGCCTTCTACGGCACCTGTGACAAGTATCTGAGCAAGAACCCGGACGGCAGCCTGCAGCTGGGTGGCATCTGCCTCGTGGCCGGCCTCGGCGGCAAGGACCACCGCGACGGCTCGCTGGCTTACTATTTCAGTGAGCCGGTGGTCTGCAACGACGCAAAGGGCGTCGGCCCGCTGGTGCTGGCCTACACCGAGATGATCGCACGGAAGTGACCTCTCCCCTATCGCAGAAGACCTCCGCCGCCTTTCAGGGCTGCGGAGGTCTTTTTTACATTGGAATTTATTGTTTCTGTTCAGGGCCAAAGAAATGCAGGACCCTCAGCGGAGCCTCCGCGTACAGTGTAAATCTTCCCGTTCCAGCGGGGACAAAGAGCTGGTCGGTCTTTTTCAGAGGCAGGCTGCGGCCGTTTGCGCTCAGGGTCCCTGCGCCTTCCAGCACATAGATACCGCTGCCGCGCGGCGGGCAGTCCACCGTCAGGGTGTCGGAGACGTTTGCTTCGTCCAGACGGAAGAGCGGCGTATTGCGATAGCCCACCAGCGTCGTGATGCTTCCGCCCGCCGTTTTCAGCACCGTTTCCGGTTCGATGAACCAGCGGTCGTGGATCTCCTCGCGGCTGTGCGGCTCATAGTGGAAGCATTCGAACATCTTTTCAAAGCCCAGCCCCTGATGGCACATACTGTCGGCCACGGCAAAGCCGCTGGGCGTCGTGCGCTCCACCCGGATCGTATAATCCGTCGGCTCCTGGATCTCCACGAGGAAGCAGCCCGCGCCGATGGCGTGGGGCATACCGCCCTCGATCAGGAGGGTGTCGCCCGGATGCACCGGGTATTTCTGCATCCCGGCCAGCATCCCGGGAATATCCTGTGCGTGGAACAGCGCTTCCCACCGCGCGCGGGTCATGTCCGGCTGGAAGCCGTAGTAGATGCAGGGCTCTTCGCCGTTCACGGGGTGGCCGCTGAGGATGTGCCAGCACTCGGTCTTGCCGTACTGGCTCCGGAACAGCCGCAGGGCCGTCGGCCTGTCGGGATGCACCTGCAAGGTCAGACGCTCGGCGCTGTCGATGAGCTTGGTCAGCACGCCGAGGGTGGGCTGCGCCGCGCCCTTGCCGAGATAGCCCTCCGTATCGCTTTCCAGCACCGATCTCAGGGTGACGTCGGTGCCGCGCAGGTGGCTCATGCCCTCTTCGGGGAATTGCTCCCGTCCGGCGTTGCGGGCGGCGACGGTGGAAAGTATCCACTCCTCGGGGAAATGCCCGTCCTCGCCGTTGGAGTCACCGTGCAGGGCGTCCAGCATCCGGCCTCCCAGATAGGTGCGCCACGCCCGGGGGTTGTCCAGCAGGAAAGGGAAATCTGTTGTCGGTTTCATAAAACCCTCCATAAAAGGCACAGAGCCTGCCTTTCCAAGGCAGGAAAGACAGGCTCTGCTTTATAGATAGAAGAATCGGAGAGAGGTGGAACGCTTGATTTAAGCGCCGTACACGAGGTTCGGCAGGAAGAGCACCGCCTGCGGGAAGAATATCATGAACAGGATGACACCTATGATCGCGAGGTAGAAGGGCCAGCCTTTCTTGAAGGTCTCCTCAATGGGACACTCCATGATGTCAGACACAGCATACAGCGCGGTGCCGACAGGGGGAGTCATGACGCCGAAGGTGACGGTGGTCATCATGATCATGCCGAACACGACTTCGTTGACGCCGATGCTGCGCATGACGGGCAGCAGGATGGGGGTCAGGATCAGGGCGATAACGGTGGTCTCCATGAACATACCGCAGATCAGCAGGAAGACGACGACCAGAAGCAGCAGGATCGCGCTGTTGCTGGTGATGCCCAGCAGAGCGTTTGCAATGGTGACAGTGATGTTATCGAACACGATACCGTGGCCGAACACGCCGGAGAACGCCAGAATGATGGTGATGACGGTGATGTCCTTCACGCTGTCGCGCAGGGTCTGCAGCAGGCTCTCCCAAGTCAGCTCGTGGTAGAACACGGTGCCGACCAGCAGGGCGTATGCGCAGGCAAAGGAGCCGGACTCGGTGGGGCTCATGATGCCGAAGCGGATCAGGACGATCAGCAGGACAGGGAACAGAATGGCCCAGATACTATCCAGCAGAGCCTTCAGGATCTCAGACAGCGGAGCCGGATGGTCATGCTCGGGCTTGTAGCCGAAGCGGCGGGCGCTCCAGGTGACGGCCAGCATCAGCAGCACGCACATCAGGATGCCGGGGACCCAGCCAGCCATGAACAGGCGGCCAATGGACACCTCGCCGACGGTGCCGTAGATGATCAGGCCCATGCTCGGCGGAATGGTGGCGACGATCAGGCCGGACAGGCCGTTGATGGCGGCAGACCAGCCGCGGTCGTAGCCCAGACGGGTCATCTCAGGTCCGAGGATGCGGCACTCCATCGAAGCATCTGCAACCGCAGAACCGGAGACGCCGCCCATCAGGGTGGACATCAGGCAGGAGACCTGACCGATGTTGCCGTACATATGGCCGGTGCAGGCGTTGGCAAAGCGCATCAGGCGCTTGGTGATGCCGCAGCTGTTCATCAGGTTGCCGGCCAGAATGAACAGGGGGATGGCCAGCATGGTAAAGCTCTGAGAAGTGGAAATGGATTTCTGCACCAGAACGGTCATGGGCAGGTCGCGGATCATAAAGAACGAGAAGCCCGACAGACCGATGGAGAATGCCACGGGCATACCCAGCAGCAGAAACACAAAGAAGATACCGATTGCAATAAACATCAGCCGACGTCCCTCCCTGCTTCGTGTTTGACTTCCTGACCAGCGGGCGTCTTGACGCGCTCAATGATGTTCAGGATGGTGGAGATGAGCATAAAGAAGGAGCCGACAGGCACAGCCATCGTGACCCAGCTGTAGCTGACGTGCAGAGAAGTGATCTGACGTGCCCAGCCGGTGGTGGTCATGCCGTAGCCGTAGTAGATCAGCACGCAGAGGAACGCTGCGATGATGACCTTGAACAGGATGTCCAGAACCTTCTGCACCCCGGCGGGGAACTTCTTGACGAACAGGTCAACACCGATCAGGCCGGAGCCGCGCATTGCAACGTCGCTGCCGAGGAAGATCAGCCATGCGAAGGCGATCAGTGCAACGTCCTGTGCCCAGTTCAGCGGATGGCCAACGGTACGCATCAGCGCCGAAACAAAGACGAGGACCGCAATGCCTGCAACCAGGATCAGAGCGATCAGCTCTTCCAGCTTACAGACTTTTTCATAAAATTTCTTCATAGAAAGTCGTCCTTATTCACAATACCTCCTGCACAGCGAGCTGCCATGCAGGAGGACATTTACGTTACGGTCGATCCAGCTTTTTAAGGGCTCAGGCCTCGACGCCGGCTTCCTTGTACAGCTGCTCGCGCAGCTCGGTCCAGCCCAGCTTCTCGTATGCGGGCTTGACAGCCTCACGGAAGATGTCCTTATCGACCTCGACGATGGTCATGCCGTTGTCGGTCAGGATCTTCTCCATGTCAGCCTGAGCAGCGATGATGTCCTGAGCATTGTTGTATGCGCAGTCGTTGAAGTCCTTCTTCATGACTTCCTGATACTCGGCGGGCAGCTTGTCGAACCATGCCTGACCGCAGATGACCATGTTGAACAGGTTGATGTGCTCGGTCTTGCTGACGTACTCGCAGACCTCGTAGATCTTGCTGGAAACAGCGGAGGTGTACTGGACTTCGCAGCCGTCGATGGACTTGGTCTGGATGCCGTTGTAAACCTCAGACCATGCGATGTTGTACGGGGTAGCGCCCATAGCGGAGATGGACTCAACGTACGGGTCAGCACCGGGGGTGCGGATGACAGCGCCCTTCAGATCGGCGGGGGTGTTGTAAGCCTTGTGGCCCATGAAGGAACGAGCACCGTCGTAGTAGTTGTAGCACAGGCCGCAGATGCCGTTGTTGGCCAGGTCAGCGTCCCAGCCCTTGAAGGTATCGGTAGCCATCAGCTTCATGCCGTCCTCGTAGTTGTCCACGATGTAGGCCATGTTCATGATGCCGATGTCGTTGACGTAGCTGGACAGACGGCCTGCGTCGGTCAGGACGGCGATGCCCATGCCCTGCAGAGCCTGGTCGATCATGTCTTCCTCACCGCCCAGCTGGCTGGAAGGATAGATGGTGACCTTCACATGGCCGTCGGTGTCCGCAGCGACCTTGTCGGCAGCAGCCTGCAGGCCCTGATAGATCATGGAAGTATCGGTCTGGGTGGTGGAGAGCTTCAGCTCAAAGACCTCACCGGATGCAGCAGAACCGGCAGTGGAGCCGGAAGCAGCGGTGCCGGCGGTAGAAGCGGAAGAACCGCCGCAGGCGGTCAGGGCAGCAGTTGCAGCCATAGCGCCGCAGACAACACCGGCTGCTGCCAGAAAGCTGCGACGAGAGATCTTCTTCATGTGATTTTTCCTCCTGATTTTTCCAAACAGATCTTGCTCTTCTCGGATGAGCCTCGCGCAGGCCCATCTGATTTTCATGGCTTTATCATACCATGTTCATGTCCTGTTCACAGCTGTAGAATGTCACAACCGGAATGTGACATTCTGCCAAACAAAGCATGACAAATGTCACTTCTTTCGTCAAATAGTCGAATAAAAGCCCGCTTTTATGCAGCAGTTTGCACAAAAACGGGCTTTTGCGTGGATTTTTTGTCAGCTTGTCAATGTGACGTCGAGCTGCTGCTGAATTTGCAGCAGCTGCAATTCAAAGTTCTTGTCTGCCGACATGGCCTCGGTGATCAGGCGGTCGGCGCTCTCCATCGCCTGATGATACCGCGCAAAGCGGGGCGTGGCAAGCGTATCCTCCATGATGGCAGGCAGAGTAGACATCCCGCGGGAGGCGGTGTCCTGCGAGTCCAGCTGAAGCAGCCGGGCGACCTCATCCGATCCCGTCACACTGTGCAGGGCGGACACGCCGCTCAACTCGGTGTAGACCATCGTCTGCATCTCTTCGGTGCAGGCAATGGTCTTCAGCAGCTCCCACGACAGCCGGGAATGCTTTGTGCGCTGGCTGATGCCCAGCATGAGGGTGCTCAGCCGGGAGTAGTTGCCGCCGCCGGCGCTTGTGCCGCTGGGCATGGCGATGCAGTCCCACTCAAAGTTCGACGAGCGCTTGATGCGCCACGGATACGGCTCATAGCTGCGGTACTCGGAAAAGAGCATCGGGCGGAACGCCACTCTGCCCTCGTCGAAGGTCTTGTCGCTCAGATCCGTTCCGGCGTTGAGCTGGTAGATCTGCCGCGCAAACTGCATGGCGGACTCCTGCGCGCTCTGGTTCAGCAGGCAGTGCTGGCCGTCCTCACTGAACAGCGAACAGCCGTTGGCCACCAGCGCCTCTTCCCAGCCGTAATCGTAGACGCCGAACTGGTCAACGATGCCGTCCCCGTCCGTGTCTCTCGTCAGCTGCTCACACAGGCTGTAAAACTCATCCCACGTCCAATCGTTATCCGGGATGCGGATGTGCTCTTTTTGGAGCAGTGTCTTATTGATGAACATCATCTGCGGCACGCATTCCAGCGGCAGCGCATACTGTTTCCCCTTGTCGGCTCCGGCCTGCAATGCCGCCGGGTAAAAGCCGCTCAGATCCGCTTCCGGGTCTTGCTTCATGAACGGATCCAGCTCCCGCAGGGAAGCTGTATCGCTGAAAATCACAAAGTCCTCGGGAAGGATCACCATCACATCCGGCTCCTGCCCCAGCAGGTACTGGCCGCTGAGCCATTCGGTGTAGTCTTCGACCCGGATGCCGCTGGTGTACTCGACTTTCACGTTGGGGTGCTCTGCCTCAAACTTTTCAATGGCGGCGTCAATAAAGGTATAGTAGTTCTCGCCCGGGACATTCCAATAGCTGTCACACGGGAAGCCGATGTGCAGCACCACCGGACGGCTGGCAGCCGCCAGAATGATGACCGCTGCCAGCAGAAAGGGCAGCGCGGCTTTCCAGTACCGGCTCATACGTCTGCCTCCGGCTGGCTGTTCTGGTTCTGCACCGCCCAGATGGCCAGCTGGGTGCGGTCACGGAGCTCCAGCTTGCGCAGGATGCTGCTGATGTAGTTGCGCACCGTGCCTTCGGAGAGATAGAGTCTGCCCGCGATCTCCTTGTTGGAGAGGCCGCAGCCCACCTCGCGGATGACCTGCCACTCCATCTTGGTCAGCTCCAGCGCATTCTTTTTGTTCACGCGCACCTGCACGTCGCCCTGTGCCATGCGGGAGAACATCTGCAAGACCTTGGACGCCACATCCGGGGCGATGATGGAGCCGCCGCGCGCGGCCTCCCGCACGGCGTTGGTCAGGCCGTCCACCGAGACGCCCTTGAGCAGGTAGCCGGAAGCGCCGTACCGCAGAGCGTCAAACACATAATCGTCATCGTCAAAGGTGGTCAGGATGATGACCTTGATGCCCGGAAACTCCTGCTTGATGCGGCGGGTACACTCCACGCCGTCCATCTCGGGCATCCGAATGTCCAGCAGCACCACGTCGGGCTGCTTTTCCTCCACGAGTTCCAGCGCTTCACGGCCATTGGCGGCTGTACCCACCATCTCAATGTCTTCCTGCCTGCTCATCACAAAGCTGAGGCTCTGACGGATCAGTTCCTGGTCGTCGGCCAGAAGCACCTTTATCATACCGTTTCCTCCTGTTTCCTCTTTTCACTGCCCGGGGTCTTGCGCAGAGGGATCTCTGCCCGGATGCAGAACCCGTCGCTGTTCTCATACCAGAACGTGCCGCCCAGCATGAGCATCCGCTCCTGCATATGCTGCAAGCCAAAGCCCGGCGTCACGCTCTTGCAGCCGATGCCGTTGTCCCTCACCGACACTCCCAGCACGCCGTCCTCGATATGGCACCGCACCTGGACCCGGGTGGCGTGGCCGTGGCGGATGGCGTTGGTGATGCCCTCCTGCACGGTGCGGTAGACGCAGTCTTCCTCATCCTGCGAGAGCGTCAGCCCGGCCAGCGACTCTTCCAGCTGGATCTGCGCGCCGCTGCTCTGCGCCATGCTGGTACACATCTTGTTGAGCGCACCCGAGAGATTTTCTTTTTCCAGCGAGTCCGGCCGCAGTGCCTTGACCGAGCGCCGGACATCGTTCATTCCGTTGCGGGCGGTGTCGGCTATCAGCTCCATCTGATGCCGTGCCATCTCGGGCGAGTCGTCCATCATCTGGATGCAGGCGTCTGCGCCCGCTGTGATGCCCGTGAGCACATGGCCTAACGTGTCGTGGATCTCGCGCGCAAGGCGGTTGCGTTCCTGCACCTGTGCGGTGTGGGCGCTCTCCTCGGCGTAGACGCGCAGCTGCTCGTTGGCCTGCTGCAGCTGCTGGTTCAGGTTCAGGATCTCCTGTTTCTCGCTGGTCTGCTGGCTGATGAACAGCACCATGTACAGGATGAAGAGTATCATTTCCAGCGCCGACAGGCTCTCGATCACCAGCTGCAGGACGCTGCGGGTGTGCAGGCTGTAAAAAGCCAGGTATTGTTTCAGCGTCACGGCATGGAGGGCGCTGGTGGCGGCGTCCATGTTGCAGAAAAGGTACACCACGATCATGGCGCTCAGAAAGCGCTTCTGCCGGAGAGCGCGCGGGTCGTCCACCATATCCACGATCGCAAACAGAGCGATTTTGTCGCAGTTCTGCTGGAAGATCAGCGCCGAGGCACTGTACAGCACGCCCTCCAATAAATATAGCTGCCAGCTGCTGCGGGAGAGAAAGCCGCTGTCCACCTCATGGGAGCACTTGCTCAGGATGGTGCCCACCGCTGCCAGCATCACGCCCAGGGCAAGCACACCGGGGCGGTACGGCAGCCATTGCAGCTGCTGCAAAAACGAGTCTGCACGGCCAACTCTCACCGCGTAGAGCGGCGTGATGATCTGCACCGCAAAGATGAGCAGGATCAGAAATACTGTCAGCCACTCAATGGCATGGTAGAGCACCCGGAGGCCGATGGACAAATTTTCAGTTTTCATTGCCAGCCCTCCGTGCCGTAGCGCAGAATATCCTCCTGCGTGATTTGATTTACCGGCACCACGATGTTGGTCAGGTACGGCTTGCCCTCCAGGATCTCGTACACCACCTCCGCCGCCATCCGGCCGATGCGGAGGGGCGACTGCGCCGAGGTGGCCGTCATCAGCCCTTCGGAGATCAGGGCTTTCGCCTCCGGTGAGCCGTCCACGCTGTAGACCAAAGTGGACGAGAGCACGCCCTTTTCTTCCAGCGCCGCCATTGCGCCCAGGGCCGCCTGCTCGTTGACGGCCATCACGACGTCAATGCGCGGGAACGTCTCCAACAGCTGCACCATCGCGCGCATGGCACGGTCCAGCTCGCCGCCGCAGTCCCGCAGCTCCAGGATCTGGTAGTCGTTGCCGCTTTTGGTCAGGGTCTGGCAGAAGCCCGAAAGCCTGTCCCAGCTGGAGAACGAATCCGAGTTGGACAGCAGCACGATGCGGGCGCTCTTGGTCTGGCTGATGAGGTGGCGGGCGTCCAGCAGACCGGCGCCGTAGTTGTTGGAGGTGATGGTGCAGGTGACAAGCTCCGGGTCGTCCACCTTGGAGTCGATGAGGATGACCGGCACGCCCTTTTCCCTCGCCTTTTCCAGCGCAGGCGTCACGCCCACATAATCCACCGGGTTGACGATGAGCAGCTCAATGCCCTTATTGAGCATATCCTCGATCTCCTGATTCTGCCGCTCCTGATCCTGTCCCGGGTCGCGCACCAAGAGCAGATCGCCGTTGCTCTTGATCTGCATCTGGATTTCATCGTTGATGGTCTCATAAAACGGGTCACTCAGGGTCGTATACGTCGCCCCGATCATCCGCGTATGAGTCGGCAGACGCACCGCGTCGATAAACCTTCCCTGCACCCAGATGCCCACCGACACCGCAGCCACCAGCATCAGCATCCCCGCCAATGTCCGCCGAAACAGCTCCATCCGCATCCCCTCCTTCCGGCTAAAATCCTTTGCCTGAGTGGTTTTATTATAGCCCAGTTTCTCTCCGGGAACAAGGGCAAGTTTTTCGGTACACCGTCTTCCCTTCATCCTGACAACCACACGGCGGCAGGGTATGGTCAGCAAGAGCCTGCACACGGTGGCCGTGCTCACGGTGGCCGTGCTCACGGTGGACATCCGGGATCCCCACTATGCCCGCACAGTCTATACCATCGAGCGCGGGTTTGGTGTTCCGGTGGTCGAGGAGATCTGGGAGTCGGCTTTTAAGAATCGTCCATTCTTTAAAGAATTGTCCATAGACAAATCTGTAAGCGGCCTGTAAAATACCTTGTGGATAGTCAAAGCTAACCCCGGACCACTTGAGAGGGTGATTTCTATATGAAAAAGACACGACTGACGATCATTCTATTGATGCTTCTAACGCTTGTTTCTGCAATCATTACGCTTTGCATGGGAGCAGTCCGCATTCCGGTACAAGATACACTATCGATCCTGCTTCGGCACCTGTTCGGGACAGACACAGGCACCTCGGTATCTGTGGCATTTGAACAGATCGTCTGGCAGATCCGGATGCCCCGAATTATTCTGGGCTTTCTGACAGGAAGCGGGCTGGCCCTCTGCGGCTGTGTGATGCAGGCAGTTGTCCAAAACCCAATGGCAGACCCATACATTCTTGGTGTGTCGGCAGGCGCAACGCTGGGAGCCACCGGTTCGCTCTTTTTAGGGCTGGGCGTGATCTCCGGCTTTTGGGCCTTTGTAGGAGCAGGCGGTGCCTGCTTCCTCGTATTGGCCCTCTCCTCGGCGGATGGCAAGACCACCTCAGTCAAGCTGATCCTCTCCGGCATGATCGTCAATGCACTGCTGACCGCATTTTCCAACTTTATCATTGCGATAGCAGGCGATTCGGACGGTATGATGTCCATCAAGTTCTGGACGATGGGCTCCCTGACCCGCGCCGGATGGAAAAACATCGGCCCTATCACACTGATCGTACTGGCGGCAGCAGTCTTTTTCCGGACGCAGGCCCAGACGCTGGATGGTCTGATGCTCGGTGAGGAAGCAGCTTCCACCATCGGCATCAACACCTTCCGGTGTCGGTTGGTTTACCTGCTGGTGCTCTCGGTGCTGACCGGTGCATTGGTATCGGTCTGCGGCACGATTGGCTTTGTAGGGCTTATTATCCCGCATGTTTCCCGCGCCATTGCCGGCACAGCCCACCGAAAGCTACTGCCCATTGCGGCGTTATCCGGCGGACTGTTCATGCTCTGGGTGGATGCCATCGCCCGCAGTCTGATTCCCAACACCGAGCTGCCTGTGGGCATTTTCACTGCCTTGGTGGGTGCGCCCTTCTTCGTCTATGTGATGGTGCGTAAAAAGTATGGATTTGGAGGCAATTGAATGAAACTGGATGCGAAAAACGTCAGCGTTTCGATTGCCGGAAAACCCATCGTTCGGAATCTCTCCATTGAGGTGCCGGACCGGAAATTCTCGGCCCTGCTGGGTGCCAACGGCAGCGGCAAGACCACTCTGCTCCGCTCCATCTACCGCACACAAAAGATGGACAGCGGCATCGTTCGTCTGGACGACAAGGACATCACACATTTTTCCGGCAAAAAGCTGGCGCGGAACATGGCGGTGATGGGACAATTCAACCAGATCAATTTTGACTATACCGTGCTGGACATCGCCCTGATGGGGCGGTATCCCTTCCATTCCCTGCTGGAGCAGGAAAAAGAGCGGGATTATGAGATGGCTTTGGAGGCACTGGACAAGGTAGGCATGAAAAGCTACCGCGACCGGAACTTCCAGTCCCTTTCGGGCGGTGAAAAGCAGCGGGTGGTTCTGGCCCGCGCGCTGACCCAGTCGCCCAAGATCCTGATCCTCGACGAGCCGACCAATCATCTGGATATCCGCTATCGGTTAGAAATCCTTTCAATCATCAGAGATTTGCAGATCACGGTCCTGGCAGCGCTGCACGATCTGAGCCTTGCAGCACAATTCTGCGACCACCTCTATCTGATGAAACAAGGCGAAATTGTAACGCAGGGCCAGCCTCAAGCGGTGATGACCCCCGAAAATCTGCGCCGGATCTTTGATGTAGAAGCCTGTGTGTACCCCAGCCCGATCAACGGAAAACTGATGATTCAATATCTATAACAAAAACGCGGGAGTACCCCGCAGAAAGAGGAACCTTTATGAAAAAGAAAACCCTGAGCGTTGCTGCCGCGGCACTGGCAGCCGTCATGCTGGCCACTGGCTGCAGTCAGACTGCATCTTCCGTGGCATCGTCCGTTGCTGCCTCCTCCGAGATTGCTTCGTCTGCTGCCGAGAGCACCGTCTCCGCCGAAGAGACCTCTTACCCCCTGACCCTGCAGATCTATGACGCTGATGGCAATGCTGTGGATATGACCTACGACCATGCACCGGAGAAGGTGCTGTCCACACAGCTGTCCATGACTGAGCTGCTCATCAAGCTGGGGCTCAAGGATAAAATCGTCGGCGTGTTCGATAATGACAATGCCCTGAAGGGTGACATTGCTGATGAAATTGCATCTCTGAACAGCCTCGGCGATAAGAAGTCTGTTTCCAAGGAGACCATCCTTGCCACGGAGCCGGATCTGATCCTTGGCAAGGGTCCCCTGATGTTCACTGAGAGCAGCATCGGCACTGTCCAGTCCTATCAGGAGCTGGGCATTCCCGTCTATACCGAACTGGCCAGTGCTTCCATTGATCAGTCGCTGGATAACATTGTAGAGGATGTGCGGAACATCGGCGAGATCTTCAACGTGCAAGAGAGCGCTAACTCTTACGCCGATGAGCTTCAGGAGCGAATCGATGCGCTGATGGACAAGGTCAGCAGCCAGAGTGGCGAACCCCTGAAGGTTCTGTTCATGGCTGGCTACGCCGATGGTACCTTCGTGGCTTTCAATTCCAAGATGAGCAGTTGTATGCTGAATGCCCTGAACGCTGAAAATGTTCTGGACAAGGGCGGCAACGGCCTGACGCTGGAGAATCTTGTCTCCATGAACCCGGATATCATCGTCTACGTCCGCGCAGACCGCTTTGGTGCCACCGATGCCGACGCTGTGGAGCAGCTGACCGCCAACGCTGTTGTACAGGAAGTTCCTGCTATTGCCAATCAGAAGGTCATTGAGATGGATTACGATGACGTGATGGATTACGGCGCACGGGTCATCGATGCGGCTGAGACCCTGTACAGCTTCATGTATAGCGCTTCTTAAAGCAAATCCTCCGGTTACGGCAGAATGCGGGTGGGCGGAAAGCCCATCCGTTTTTTGTAGATACGGCTGAAATAGCAGGCATCCCGGTATCCAACTTCGTGGGCAGCCTGCGTCACGGTGTAGTCACCGGAACGCAAAAGCTCAGTGGCTATTCGGACACGATAATTGATGAGGTAATCGATGGGCCGGATGTTTTTGTACTTATAAAAGAGATAGCTGACATGTCCAGCTTTCTCATTGACCTGCTCGGCCAGTGCGTCCAGCGTCAGCGGCTCTGCATAGTGCTCTGCGATGAAATCCAGCAGGATGCTCATGATTTGGCTTTCATTGTAAGTTTCCTCTGGCTGAAAATCTGCGAAAATCTGGGCGAAGAATTCTTCCGTCAGCTTTTCTTGCTGGTACTGTCTGCGGATATCAGCGTCCGGGTGGAGCTTTAGGATCTGCTCCAAAATGGAAAAGGTCTGTTCCGGATTTTTGAGCTTGTGGGAGAACAGCAAAGGCCGGTCGTTTTCGTAGTACATATTGATGTAGTGGAAATCCTGCTCGCCCAAGGCCGAAATGGTCAGGGTCTTGTCGGGACATCCGTGCAGGAACAGTCCTCGCTTGGCAATGAAGGGTTCGTGCTCAAATGAGAAGATGGCCCGACCCGACGCCGGAACAATCAGCGCACTTTTCAGGGTGCGGTAGCTGTTACTCTCACCAGCGTGCAGGGTCAAGCTGCGGAAGCCGACGGACTCGATTCGGCCCTGATTGTATTCCTGAAATAAAATTTCCAGCGGATTGGGAAGCGCGGATATTTGATTCATTGGGAGCTCCTTTGTGCAAAAGCGGTTAGTTAATACTAATATAGCACAAAATGCTACCGTTTGTCTATGTGGGGAGCACCCCACACTGCGTAATAATTGAAAAAAAGGGCGGTTATGGATGGAAATTCTAAATCTCGGTTCACATCGAATTGGAGTTCGGTTCCCGGAAAAGGGACTGCGCAAAGGCAAAAATCCTGCAATCCTGCTCAACGATGGGGAACTGATCGAGCAGTTGAATCTGCGCACGGAACGAGCAGTGTTGGTGGGGGTATCCCCCAATAACAGACTTTCAGAGTATACCCCGTGGCCGGAACCGGCTATTCGACCGGGCACACCGGATTTTGGCGGGCAGCTAGGACAATATCATCGAGAACTGAACAACGAAATTCTCCCGGCGCTTATAGACAAATATGCCCTTGACACGGAAAAGCTGGCGTATGGCGGCTATTCGCTGGGCGGTCTGGCCGCGGTGATGAGCCTTTGGGAAACGGAGGTATTCGCGTCGGTGTTCTCTCTTTGTGGGTCATTCTGGTATCCGGGAGTTGCGGACTTTATCGAGGAACACCCGCTCCTGAACCGTTCTGCTCGGGTATATCTCCAGAACGGCACCCGAGAGGGCGAGGGCCACAACAATCGCCTGAGTGAAGCTGCTGCCTATGCTCAGCGCGTCCACACTGCATTGCGGACAGTCTGCGGAGCTAAAACCGTGTTCGATGATACTGGCCATCATGACCGGCAGAACGAACGTTTTTGTACTGTTCTTCGCTGGGTAGAGCAGATACTATAAAGTTTTGCTCGGCGTAAATTTTGGCGTTTTCAAAATTGCAGGAGTTTTGATTGCTGTCAAAGGCAAGCTGGTCTGCCATCTGGAAAACCCTATTCCCCTTTCAAAATCCTTGCATATAACAAAAAAGCGGAAGCTATGTTGTTTTTCTGCAACATAGCTTCCGTATCTTTGTATTCTGGGTTCGGTGTACCTACTACACCAATCCGCCTATTCGATTCTTACACCACACCGCTTTGTAAGGCTCCTTTTCGGAAAACGTCCCAAAATTGGTGCAGCCCGGGTGTAGTTCCGCAGATGATGTGCCGAAAAGTCCGGCATCAGAACCGCTTCGCGATGCTGCTTCTTTGCTTCTGCTTCCTCGCCCGCATTGTAGTCTGCAATGATGCGTTTAATGGCACGGCTCATACCTCCACAGCACCAGTACACTTTCCGTGTGACAGGAAGTCAGACTGTAAAAAGCCCTT